>Ga0209201_1000505_pt1 | contig 53914 bp, 39 predicted proteins | sample AD_UKC055_MetaG_FD_184411 | JGI IMG/M metagenome (GOLD analysis project Ga0209201, IMG submission 184411) | Active sludge microbial communities of municipal wastewater-treating anaerobic digesters from USA - AD_UKC055_MetaG (SPAdes) (version 2) | ecosystem: Engineered > Bioreactor > Anaerobic >... | reverse complement strand
GCTGTATTTCTCGCACCCGGATTATGCGCTGACCTGGATACAGCGCGTTGCGTCTCCTGAGCCGGTCCAGGCGACGTTGACCGCCGGCGCGTCGTTACGGCTGCGCGTGATGCAAGGAAGCCAGCCTGTTCCGGGCGCGGTTGTGCAGGTCGCATCCGAAATCCCCGAAGCGCTTGGGTACGCCATGCGGCGCGAGACCGATGAAACCGGATGCGTCGTGTTTCACCAGGTACCCCCGGATCCCGAGGTCCTGGCCGAACTCGCGGTCGTTGTCACGGCCCCGAACGGCGTCAAGGGGCGCTTGATGGAAGTTCCCAGCCTGCAGCCGGGCGCGACGGCTGAAACCGTGCTGACACTGCCGGACGAATACCCGGGCGAGGTGAGCGGGACCGTCGTTGATGCCGAGGGCAACCCTCTGGCGGGAATTCCGGTGATCGTCGGTACCTCCGATGATGTCGCAATCTGCTCGTACACAAATGAGAGCGGCGTCTACACGGCGGGACTCCCCTTCGGCGAGAGCCAGGTATTCATTGCGCGGGATCTGCTTGCCCCGGGGCAGTTCGTGGCGAAACCGAGCGGGAACCGTTTACAGGTGAACAAGTCCGGCGCGACATTCGTGCAGAACTTCACTATTTCCAGCGTCAAGAAGGACGTGGCGTTTGTGCGCTCGGGCGGGGCGCCTGTGGAAGAGGTATGGCTGCAATTGTGGCCTGTGTTGCCCACGGGTTTCCGGGGCTTCGTCGACGACAGCGTGAAGTGGAAGGTGGCCACGGCCGCCGGACATATACAAGCACTCTGCGCGCAGATTTATCGCGGCTACGCATACGACCCCGCCGGGGAGCAGGTTGCGTTCGTGGGCGTACCCCAAGACCTGACCGAGGTCACGGTCGTATTCAATCAGCCGGCCGGCGCCATTGCAGGCCGTGTCGTCGACCCCAGCGGAAAGCCCCTGGCAGCTGCCAGCGTGAGTACTTCAAGTTCGGCGGAGGGATATCCTTCAGCATATGCATGGACCGATGCCGAGGGGCGCTTCCGCATCGAAGCGCTGCCGACAGATTCGACGTATTGGCTGGGGTTCTCGTTGCGGGGGTACCAGCTTCTTCCCGGGTCTCTGGTTGCGGGACTCCAGCCCCAGCGTGACCCGGTGGCGGTGGAGTATGTCATGGCGCCCCAGGACGCGGGCCTTTTGGGCCAGGTGTTGGCCGCCGATGGTTCTGCGCTTCCCCGAACGCATCTGATGCTTGCCGACCGCGACCGCGTCTTGAAATCGGTACCCAGTGGTGGTGACGGAACGTTCTACTTCGAAGTGGCGGAGGGCAGTTACACACTATGGGCACTTGCGCCCGCGATGGACGCCATGACCTCCGTAGCGGTTACGGCGCCGTCGCAGGGGAATGTAATCACCCTGCCCGTGGCCTCGCCGCCGCCGGTCAGCAACGTTCCTGCACCCCAGGGACGCGAAAGTGAGCGTGCTTCGAACAACTTCAAACAGATGGGGCTGGTGTTCAAGATGTACGCCAACGAGAGCCAAGGCGCATTGTTCCCGCCGCTCGAGGCCCAGGATGGTGTGTTCACGCCCGAGTTCAAGAAGATCTATCCCGAATACCTCACGGACACACCGGTGCTGTTCCCGAACGACGGCATCACGCGCTGCTATTTCGCGCATGCCGTGACCAGTGAAGCCCAGGGTATGGCGTTTCTCGACGCCGTGCAGCAGCTCGGCATCGCGGCTGTGCGGGATCAAGACATCCAGGTTGGGGCGGGCAAAGGTACCGCAGGCGGCGAGGTCATTTTCCGCCTGAACGAAGGACTGGCCAACCAGGTATTTCCCGATGCGCCTGCGGGGATGGTGGGAAGCATGATGCAGGCATCGATCCCGGTTCTGTGGGAAGTGCCCGGCGAGCGTGAGGAGTCTGGCGGCTGGGTGCTGTACATGGATGGGCACGTCCAATGGCAGCCGTACCCGGGTCCGTTCCCGATGACCGAAGCATTCGTGACGCGTATCCGCGGCGTGCTGGGTTTGGCGAATTGAGCAAAGGCCGCCGCACGGCCGGAAACGGCCGCGCGAATCCTTCAGTTGTAACGCCTGGCCTCGTGCCGGGCGTTTTTCATGGTTCCGTGTTTGGGGCGGGTTGTGCGGGGGCAAGGTAACCGTCGTCGCGCAGCCACACGAACATGCCCAGGAGCACCACCGCGGTCTCGATGACGTAAAAGGCCGCGAGCGTGCGAAAGATGCCGCTGGTGAAGCCGTAGCTGTGCAACCCCACGCCCAGCAGGTTAACGCCCCACCACGAAAACGCCACGACCATGCCACACAGAACTGCACCGATGTTAAACCCGAGGGCCCTGATGTAATTCCCCAGGCGGGCATGGAGCACGGTGAGCATCCATAGCACGAGCATGAGGGCGCCATTCTCTTTCGGGTCCCAGCCCCAGAACCTGCCCCAGCTTTCGTTGGCCCATATGCCGCCCAGCACGGTTCCGAGCACGGCGAATAACAGCCCGAACGCGGTCACTCCGTAGGTCATGCGGTAGATGCCCGCATAGAAGTCTTCGTCATTGTTTCGTATGCGCAGCGTCTTGCCCAGGATATACACGTGCCCGATGGCCGCGGCGAACATGGCCGCGCCGTAGCCCATCACGATGGTGGTCACGTGGGCGGACAGCCAGAAGTTGGTATCGAGCACAGCCACGAGGCTCGGCATGGTGTCGACGCCTTCCTTGACCTCGTACCGGTTGGCGAGAAACATCCCTGCCGCGCCCAGCAGCGCGCCCAGCGACACGGCGATACGGCGGCGGTTCATCAGTTCGATGGCGATGGCGAGCGCTACGCTGACGGCCGTCGTGAACAGAATGGTCTCGTAGAGGGTGGTGACAGGGGGCCGGCCGCGGATGATGCAGCGCATGGTGATGCCGATGGCAAGAAGCAAGGTCGGCGTCATAAGCGCATAGGGGGCGAGTGCGGTCAACCGCCGCCAGCCGGGTCTCAGCCACGTGAGGGCAACGAGCAGGAAACACAGAATGAACAGCGGAAAGCTCCGCGCGATGAGCTTGTATCGGTAGTACGCCATTTCCGCGGGGACCTTGTCGTATTCGCCCCGGTCCGCGGCGGCGTTGACGATGTTCCCGTGCAATTCTTCGAGAGTCTGCCTGAACGCCGGCCGGTCGCCGCACAGCGACGCCAATCGTTCGAGCTGCGCCACCTGTGCGATATGCGGCTCGGGGAGTTTCTCCGCCATGAACGCCTCCGCGAGCGCGTCGCCGGGAGAAATCCAGGCGTCGCGGCCGCTGTCCGGTATCGGCGGCAGCAGGACAAATGCTTTCGCGGCAGCGGCGAAGTGATCGGCTTGGCCCAGCAGTTCGCGCAGGGCGGTCAGCTCGGCTTCGCGCTGCTCCGCGCTCAGTCCTCCTCCTTCTCCGGCATTCAAGGTTTGGACGAGCGACGCGAGCAACGGCGCTTTCCGGAGCACGTCGCTGTATCGGGTCCGGCCTTCTTCGGTGAAGATGAGACGCAAACCCTCGGTGTTCCGGGCGGGATACTCCTCGCGGGCAAAATCAAGGAAGGACAAGAGCGACTCGTAGTCCGCGACGTTATGGGCGAGGTTGACGAGCTGGCGCTGGAGCCCTGTCAACTCGCGTTCGGGCATCTCCATGTACTGGTCCGCGAGCTGGTAAAGCTTGTCGCGTCCGGGCAGGAGTTCGAGGTACGAGTACCGATCGCGCTTGCGCTTTCCCTGATGGGGGACGCCGATCGCATCGGCGAGTTCGTCAGATTGTACCAGGAACACGGGATACGCCGCCGCGGCGCGCGGATAGAACAGAGTATCCATGAGCCACTCGACCGGTCCCAGCTCGGGATGCGACACGCCCATGAGCGCGCGCTGGACTCTGCTATCGCCGGGCCTTTCGGGACCGCGCCACGACCGCTTTCCCCGGAGTTTGAGCAGTTTGAACGCGGCGACGGTGGACATGGGCTTGATGCGGCCGCCTTCCTGCACGGGGAGCGAGCCGAACAGTTCGAGAGTCTGGGCGTCCCAGCGCGGGGGAGGTCCTTCTGGCGCCAGGGGCGGGTGCTGGGCGAAGGCGCTTGCCGCTATGGCCATGCACGCCGCCAGGAGTATCACGCTGTTGTGCCGCCGCTTCATCATGCGCCGCCTTTGCTCTGTTCGCGCAAATACACCACGAGTTTCCGCACGAAATGGACCGCGAGCCCGGCCGTGATGACAATCGTGGCGTAGAGCGGCCACTGGTCGGCGGGGTTGTTCACCACGGCGAAGACCGAAAACAACCGTTGCCCGGGTTTGGCGTCCGGCGGTCCCCAGGAGGCCTGGTACAGGGTATAGCCGCGATGCCGCAGGGGCGCGTTCATGCTGATCGTCACCGCCTGCTCGATGCCGTTCTCGATCTTGCGTACGCCGCTCTCGAACTTCTTGGGCATCTGCGTGCCCGGATGCATTTCGTGGGTAAATGTGTCTAGCGCCACGGTGAACGGCATCTGGAACCGTTTCTTGCGAAGATCGAACGTCCACAGCTTGCCGTCGAGTTCGACCGTGAGCGGGAACGGCGAATACCCCCACAAAATGGCTTCGATGGCTTCGCCGTTCTTCGGCTGAATGCGCACATACGCGCCCGCTGCATTGCGCTCGGCCTGTTTTTCAAGGGTCATCCCGACGAGCGTGAACCCGTCTACGCGGCGTCCCGCGGCCTGTCCGGCCTGACCCGCCGGGCGGGGGATGCAGTTGCGGTAGACGCCCTCGAGGACGATGTCGAAGGGCAGGGCCGCATGGTTAAACGTGCGCGTGCCGCCGGACCCGATGTCCATGAACCGGCTGCCGGGGATGAGGTATTCGGTATAGGGCCCCCGGCCGGAGGCGTCAGCAACCGCGAGTTCCCATTCGTAATAGCTCTCGAACTCGTTGGATTGTTCGCCCTCGTACAGGGTGAGGTTTCCGCTGACCGAGTAATTGTATTGCACCGCCGCGCCCGCGAGTAGAAGCAGTATGCCGGCGTGTCCGATGAGGATGCCCCACTGCGCCGGCCGCTTCCGTGCACGGACGATGCCGCCCAGAGTCAGGTTCACCGCGAGCAGCGCCATGACTAGATAGGCCCCCGGCAACGGGATGGGTATCACGCCGAAAAGCTCGTGGATCAGAAAGAACGACGCGAAGTACTTCTTCTGGACATCGAAAATTCCCAGGTTGATCTGCTCGAGCGTTCCCAACAGCGTCAAAACGAATAGCAACAGAAACAGAACGCACGAGAGCCCGTACGACGACAGAAAATGGTACAGTGTGCGCAGAACAGCTTTCATTGATTCGCCGATCGGCTCCATGTAAGGGATTTGCAGAAGGCCAGGAACTTGTCGCGTTGCGCGCCGGTCAGGTCAGCCGGTCCGGTCATCTTGACAAAGATGTTGAACGTCTCGACGGGGCATACAAGGCCGAGCATGAGCGTATCTTCGGCGGGTTCCCCGGCCTGATTCGTGAATGTGCCCCGCAATTCGACCCATGGGGAGGGTTGGCCGAGCACATCGATGACCGGCAACGCCGCAACCTCCTGGCCGGTGAGCGGTTCCTGGCCCATCTGCGTTCGCCACCGGTTGATGTTCGCGGCTACGCTTCCTCCCGTTGACCCGAGGATCGCTATGTAACACTCCGCTTCGTGGTTCGGGCCCGTGGTGAACGTCACAACACGCATGGGACGCTCCGGCGCCTGCTGCCAGCCCTCGGGGGCGGTCCAGGTGAAGGGCAACTCGACCGTTTCGGCCCCGGGGGCGCCCTGTGCCGGCGAAGGACGCGCCGTTGCCTGCTCGAAGCCGAACCGCTGCGCGCTTGTGGCGTCCGGAGCGGCCGGTTTGGGCAGGGACTCAACCGTGCGGGTATCGGATATCTGCGCGACGGGCCCCTCGCCGCCGCAGGATGCCAGGAAGGCCGCGACAGCGGCGGCGGCCAGGATCGGGACGTTATGTCGAACGGTCATGAAGTTATCCAAACGGCTTGCGGGAAATGCACCGGTATCCGAGCAGACCCCGTAGCCTACCGTTTACTGCGGCGCAGATCAAACCGGCCCGCGAGGGGCACGCGCGAATAGCTTGGAACACGTTGCTCGGCTGCCCGTGACGCCGCGCCGGAAGCCCAAGCCTCAATAGTCACAAGCCTTTGCGGAATGTGCGGTTATGCCGCCGCGAAGACGGTATCGCATGGAGAACGCCATTGGCGCCTATCCTTATTCCTGCTCCGGAGCGGTAGCCGAGCTGCCCGCACGGTAGCCGGCGAGGTCCAGGGTGACAAAACGATAGCCCGCGCCGCGGCAGCCCGCTACGATCTTCTCGCGCATGCCCGCGTCGAGCAGCCTTGGAATATCAGCATGATCCACCTCGATGCGGCACAGGTCGCCATGATGCCTCGCGCGGTACTGCCGCAAGCCCAGCGACTTCAGCACCTCTTCCGCCTGTTCGACTCTCGAGACAGCCTCGCGCGAGACTCGCATACCCGTGGGAAACCGCGATGCCAGGCAGGCAAACGATGCCTTGCCGGCCGTGGGCAGTTTGCGCCTCCGGCTCAAGAGGCGTATGTCTTCTTTTGAAAGGCCGGCTTCCTGAAGCGGCGCCGCGACGGCATGTTCCCTGGCGGCCTGGTGGCCGACGCGCGTCGGGTCAAGAGCATCCTCGGCAATAGCGCCATACGCTACCACGGCAACGCCGTTCTGTTTCGCGTACTTTTCCATCTGCTGGAAGAGCTCGATCTTGCAGTGGTAACACCGCATGGGACCGTTCTGCAGGTATTCCTCCAGGTCGAACTCGTTGGTCTTGATAATGGCGAGGTTCCAGCCGCGCTCTCGGGCGAGCGCTCTTGCGGCGGCCAGCTCGGAACGGGGGATGCTGGGCGAATCCGCGATGACGAGCTCGGCCCGGCCGCCAAGCACCTCGTGCGCCACATCTGCCAGATACGTGGAATCCACCCCGCCTGAATAGGCCACCACCACGCTCCGGTAGGCGGCAATTGTCTTCTTCAGCAGCTCTTCCTTGCGCAGGGCTGTCTCCGGAATGCCTGTTTCCGTTTCACTCATCGATCGTTCCTGTGGCGAGATCGCCTCGAATACCTTCTATCCTTACGCGGGCGAATTCGTTATGCATCCTTTTAGCCGAACGCGCGGCAACACGGATATAATTCCCTGTATACCCTTCCCACCAGCCTTCCTGCTCGTGCTCGAACAGCACCTCGACAGCCGCGCCGAGATAGCGTTCGTAGAAGGCGCGCCGCTTGCGTGCGCTGATGCGCCGCACCTTGGCGCTGCGCCAGTTGGCCGCTTTCGGGTCGACCTTCTCCGGAATGCGCTGCGCCGCCGTGCCGTCGCGCTCGGAGTATTTGAATACATGAGCGTAGGCGATAGGGGTATCGCGCAGTACTGCGCACGTCTCCTCGAAATCCGCCTCGGTCTCGCCCGGCATGCCTACCATGATGTCGGTTCCGATGCACAAAGCCGGCACTCGGCAATAGGCTTTTTCAATGAAGTCCACGAATTCGCTGCGCGTGTATTTGCGTTTCATGAGGCGCAACACCTTGTCCGAACCCGATTGCAGAGGGATATGCAGGTACGGAACCAGGGCATGGTCCGGAGCCGCCATGCAGCCGAGCAGTTCCTCCGGTATCGTCGTTGGCTCGATCGAGCTGATCCGGATACGGCGCAGTCCCTGCAGGTCGTTTAAGCGGTTTACCACGTCGGCGATGTCGAGCCCCTGGTCGTTGTAGCAGCCGAGATTGACGCCCGTGAGCACCAGTTCTTTCGCGCCCCGCGCGACCAAGGCGCGGGCTTCGTCGAGCAAGTTGTCCATCTCGCGGCTGCGGTTCCGTCCGCGCGCAAACGGTATCGCACAGAAACTGCACATAAAGTTGCAGCCGTCTTGGATCTTGAGATTTGTCCGGCGTTCAATGAGCGCATCGCCCGCGAACGGGATCGTGAAATCGTGGCGTTGAATCCGATCGCGGACAATCAGGGGGGTCTCATTTTTCCCCTGCGCGGCGAATTCGAGCACCCGCATTTTTTCCTGGTTGCCGCAGATGAGATCGATTCCTTCGATCTCCGCCAGGGCACGGTAGCCGGTCTGCGCGTAGCACCCGATCACCGCCACGTACGCCTTGGGGTTCTTGCGAATGAACGCCCGGATGAGCTGGCGTGATTTGGCGTCGGCCTCCCGCGTCACCGTACAGCTATGCACGATACCCAGATCCGCCGGCTTCCCGAACGGCACGATTTCGTAACCCTCGCGGCGCAGCAAATCCATCAGTATCCCGCTCTCGGACTGGTTCAGGCGGCAGCCCAGCGTGTGGACCGCGGCCCTGCGCCTGCCCTCGCGCGGCGCCGGATTATGTACAGATGCGCATTCGGCCATGGTTTCTATACCGTCTTTTCACTCGTCTTGATTGCCCATTCGGTCAAGAGGCGCACGCCATATCCCGTGGCGTGCTTCGGATCCAGATAGGGGATATTCTTGCCGCCCCACGCTGTTCCGGCAATATCGAGGTGCGCCCAGGGCGTATCGCCCACGAAATGTTTCAAGAAACAGCCGCCCACGATGGTGCCCGCTTCTTTCGGAGGCCCGATATTGCAGATGTCGGCATGGGCGCCTTCGAGCAGCTTGTCGTAATCGTCCCAAAGCGGCAAGCGCCAAACCCGCTCGCCCGTAACGGCCCCCGCCGCCTCGAGGGACTCGGCCAAGGCATCGTCATCGGACATCAAGCCCGCCGCGTAGTGTCCCAGCGCCACAACGCATGCTCCGGTAAGGGTCGCAAGGTTTACCACATGGTCCGGCTGGTGCTCCCGGATGGTGTACGCGAGTGCGTCGGCCAGGATCAGGCGGCCTTCGGCGTCAGTATTGTTCACCTCGATCGTCTTCCCGTTGTATGCGCGGACCACGTCGCCGGGTTTCTGGGCATGGCCGCCGGGCGTGTTCTCGCACGCAGGGACGACACACACCACGTTGAGGGCGGGTTTCAGGGCGGCGATGGCGCGAAATGCCCCGAATACCGCCGCCGCGCCGCACATATCAAACTTCATCTCGTGCATGCCCTGGACCGGCTTGAGCGAGATGCCCCCCGTATCGAACGTCACGCCTTTGCCCACAAACGCGACGGTCTTTGTGGCAGCGTCATGCTTGTAGTGGAGCACCGAAAGCGTAGGTGGTTCGGCACTGCCCCGCGCAACCCCGAGAAATGCGCCCATCTCAAGCTCTTCCAACTGGTCCCGATGCAGCACCTCGCCTTCGCAACCGGCGTCTTCCGCCATTTCAAGCGCTGCGCCCGCCAGGCGGGACGGCGTCATGTCGTTTGCAGGCGTATTGGCCAGATCGCGCGCCCAGTTCGTGCTCTGGCAGGCGATCCGCGCTTGTTCGCACCGCCGTGCGGCCAGGTGGGCGCCCGACTCCACGACTATCGCTATCGCATCGACCGGTTGCGGAGCCGGCTCGTCGCTTTTGCGCTCCTTATATTGGTCAAACCGGTACTGCCCGAGCATGACGCCGTCGACGAATCCGTGGGCATGCTCAGCGATGAGAGCGGCGTCGAAGGCAGCCATCGCGACCCGGTGTGCGCCCAGCAATTCGGACGCTTTGCCGGCGGACCGGCGCACGGTCTCGGCAGTGCAGGCGTTACGTTTCCCGAGTCCCAACAGCACCACGCCATCGTATACGCCGCTTGCGGACGGTAAAAAGCACACTTCCTGCGGCTTGCCGCGCACGGTCTCCTTCTCGCGAAGCCGCGCGATTGCGCGCGTATCGGCATCATCGAGCAACGGGCTGTCGCCGCCGGCGCCGTCCTCGAAAACAGGCACGGCCAGCGCGCACCGGCCTTCCGGAAACGTGAATTTCGCGCGCGACACGACCTTGACGTTCATGTCTGTTCTTGCCTCCGTGTTCGATGCCTCGTCCTACCCGCTAGCGGGCGGGGGCGGTTGCGCCGGTGAGCCGTTCAGCTTCGAGCCAGTGATTGCGAAAACCCGTAATACGCACATCCACCAGATCGCCGATCTCAAGTTCGGGCCCGGGCACGCTCACCGGCCGGAAACCTTCCGTGCGGCCGTTCATTACCCCCTGCTGGCGCAGGTGCGCGCCGTCAATGAGCACCTCGTGAGTCGTGCCCGCCAACGCGCGCAATTGCTCCCCGGTGATGCGTTCCTGAAGTCCGAGGACTTGTGCCAGGCGCGTTTCCTTGACCTCGCGAGGCACATCGTCTTCCATCTTCGCCGCGCGCGTGCCCGGCCGCACCGAGTATTTGAACGCGAATATCTGGCTGAACCGCACTTCTTCCATCACACGCAGGGTCCAGGCGAACTCTTCCTCGGTTTCGGTCGGGAATCCGACGATGATGTCCGTGCTGATCTCGATGTGTGGGTTGATCGAGCGCATATAGCGCACCTTATCGAGATACTCCTCGATGGTGTGGCGCCGCCGCATCAGCTTGAGAACGCGGTTACCGCCCGCTTGAAACGGCAGGTGAACGTGGTTGCAGATGGTCTTGCGCTCCGCCATCAGGTCTGACAGGCGGCTGTTCCAATCTTTCGGATGGGGCGACGTGAACCGCAGACGGTTCAGACCGTCGAGCCGCGACACGGCGTCCAGCAACTCATAGAATCCCGCTTCGCCCGCCTTGTACGAATTCACGTTCTGGCCCAGCAGCCAGATTTCCTTCGCGCCTTGGCCAATCATGGCGCGGGCTTCGCGCAGTATGTTGCCGGGCTCGCGGCTGACCTCGCGGCCCCGCGTGTAGGGGACGACACAAAACGAGCAGAAGTTGTCGCAGCCCTTCGTGATGGCGATGTACCCTCTGCACCCTTCGAGGGCCACCTGCTCGAGGCGTTCTTCGGGGATGAAGTTCTGCACCTTCTGCTTCCCTGAGAGCCACTCGGTGTTCAAAACCCGTTCGCCTCGCTCGGCGGCCGCGATCATCTCGGGCAGGTCAAAATAGTTGTCAGGACCAAAGACCATATCCACGCATTTTTCGCGTTTGAGGATGGCCTCGCCCTCCTGTTGCGCCACGCATCCCGCCACGCCGATGATCATCTGCGAACCGTTCTTCTTGAGGTTTCGCAGGCGGCCCAGGAGGCTGTACACCTTGTTTTCCGGGTTCTCGCGCACCGAGCATGTGTTGACCAGCACGACGTCGGCGTTCGCCGGGTCACCGATCATTTCGTAGCCCGCCGCTTCGAGTACTTTCGCCATCCGCTGGCTGTCGTGTTCGTTCATCTGGCAGCCAAACGTCTGGATATGTGCGCGCTTGCTCATGATTCCTTGTAACAGCCCTGATTATCAGAATAGCGTTCCGCACCGTGCCCGTAAGGACGGTCACTGCACCGAAACGGCCACGAAGAACAGAATATCATACCATCCAAACACTACCGATCCAATCCAAGGACCCTGCGCGAGCACCCTGCGCGCAATTGATGAAATGGCGGGCAGGAGACCCCTATCCCGTTGAACAGAGGGCCGGACCGCGCGCGGCGCCTGGGCTTGGAGCACCGGCAGCCGGGTCAGTCAACCGTTACCGGATGCCCGCTGCGCACCGATTCCTCAATAGCGCAAATGGCCTTCGTGACCTGCAGCCCGTCGCGCCCCGTGACCAACAACTCCTTGCCGTCGCGGACGCATTCGGCGAAGTGGCGAATGCTCTCCGCCGCGAATCCCATTTGGCGCCCGTAGACCGTGGGCATCACCAGGATATCGGGATACGAGGCCTCTTTCCCGGTGTACTTCTCGAGCGTGCGGTTGTGCGACGCATCCATATAGATGGCGCCTTTGCTGCCCACGACCTCGCACTTCAGATCAATCAGGCTGGGTTGCGAGTCAGGCAATATCCATGAATTCTCGAGTTGCGCCGTCGCGCCCGCTCGAAAATGGAGCGTCGCTTGATAGTAGTCGGGCGTATCGATACCCATGTTCTTGAGCACTTCGGACCGTGCCACGGCATATACCCGCGTGACTTCGTCGTCCAGCAGCCACCGGATCGTGTCGATACTGTGGCTTCCGATAAACCACATGACGGTGGACTGGCCCGCCCATGAGAGCATTTTCGACGGCACATGAACACGGTCGCTCAGGCGGTAGTAAACGTGTTGCGGCACGCCGATGTCGCCGTTTTGAATCGTCTGGCGCGCCTTGTACAGCGGAGGACTCCATCGCGCGTGGAAATCGACCATCAACTTCACGCCGGCCTTCTCGGCAGCCATCACGATGGCCTCGCATTGCTGGACGGTCATGGCGAGGGGCTTTTCGCAGAGGATGTGTTTGCCGGCTTCAGCGGCTGCCAGGGCGATCTCCGCGTGCGCGAAATCCGGCGTCACGATGGACACGGCCTGTATCGCATCGTTGGCCAAGAGTTCACGGTAGTCCATGTACGCCGCCGCGGCGGTCGCGTTGGCGAGGGCCTCGGCCCGGCCGGCCACGAGGTCCGCCACGCCCAGGACCCGGACCCCGTGCATCGCGGCGTAGGTTCGCGCGTGGACCGTCCCCCACGTTCCCGTGCCGATAATGCCTATGCCAAGCACGCTCATGACGCCACTCCTTCCCGCGCGGCACCCTCCCCGGCCCGGAGGCAGCCGAAGGCCTCAGAAACCCGGCCGGCACCCCGCTTCCTCCAGACAATCGCGCAGCTCCGGCAACCGCTCCTGCGGACACAGCAGCTGATTGTCATGGCCTTCCCGGTAGGCCACCGTTTCCTGCGGCAGAATATCGTGGCCCGCGATATAGAGAGATTGATACCGTGCCTCGCGGCGAATGGCATCAATCGCCGCGCAATCCGCCGCTTCGAGTATCTCGACGGCGATGATAGGCCGCAGGGTGCTCAACACTAGCCGGGCTCCGCCCAACACGGCATGCTCGAAGCTCTCCACATCAATGCGCAATACGTCCATCCGGCACAAGCCGGCCTCCCGCGCAAACTGGTCCAGGTTCGTTACGGGCATGTCGAGTGTAATGGCGGTACCAAACCGGTGCAAGTTATCCGCCGACGGCGCATGCCAACAGGCGCGGACCGCAGCTCTCCCCGGGACCCGCGAATCGCACGGCGTCGTACCGGGTTTCGCCGGAGCCTGCACGGCGATCAGGGGTCAGGCGCGGCGTTTCACCTTCTGGCTGACATGTGCTAAGCTTGGGCTATGCGTGCGCGGTGTTTTCCGGCCGGGCGCGGCGTCCGGCTGAGCGGAGGAGAGAGCCATGCCCGAGTATTTTCCGGAAGTGAGCAAGCCCATCAAGTATGAGGGGCCGAAATCGAAAAACCCCCTTGCGTTCAAGCATTACAACCCGAAGAAGAGAATCCTTGGCAAGACCATGGCCGAGCATCTGCGGTTCTCGGTGTGTTATTGGCACACGTTCAAGGGCCTGGGCAGCGACCCGTTTGGTCCTGGCACGATGTTGCGCAGCTACAACAAGCCGGCGGACCCGATGGCGCAGGCCGAGGCGACCATGCATGCCGCGTTCGAGTTCTTCACGAAGCTGGGGGCCGGGTTCTGGTGCTTCCACGACCACGACATTGCGCCCGAGGGCAGGACGCTCGCGGAGAGCAACAAGAACATCGATAAGATGGTCGCGCTGGCCAAGAAGCTTCAGCGTCAAACCGGCGTGAAGCTGTTGTGGGGCACGAGCAATCTGTTCTCGAACCGGCGTTTCATGGCCGGAGCCGCGACGAATCCGTCTCCCGAGATCTATGCTTATGCCGCGAGCAAGGTGAAGAGGGCCCTCGAAGCAACCAAGGAGCTCGGCGGCGCGGGGTACGTGTTCTGGGGCGGGCGCGAAGGCTACGATACGCTGCTCAACACCGACATGAAACGCGAACTCGACCATCTCGGCCGGTTCCTGTGCCAAGCGGTGGAGTATAAGCAGAAGATCGGGTTCAAGGGCCAGTTCTATATTGAACCCAAGCCCAAGGAACCTACCAAACACCAGTACGATTTCGACGCGGCCGCGTGCCACGCCTTTCTGCAGAAATACGGGCTCGTAGACCACTTTAAACTGAACATCGAGTCGAACCACGGGACCCTGGCGGGACATACGTTCATACACGAACTCGAGTATGCCGCCGCGAACGGCATCCTCGGCTCGGTCGACGCCAACCGCGGCGATTTGCTCATCGGATGGGATACGGATCAGTTCCCGACCGACATCCGCGAATGCACTCTGGCGATGTACGTTATCCTGAGGGCAGGGGGATTCAAGACGGGCGGATTGAACTTCGATGCGAAGGTGCGGCGGCAGTCCGTGGACGCGCTCGACCTGTTTCATGCACACATCGGGGCGATGGACGCGTTTGCGCGGGGCCTTGAGAACGCCGCCAGATTGCTCGCGAGCAAGAAGCTCGAGGATTTCATCAGGAAACGCTATGCGGGATGGGACAAAGGCCTTGGCGCCAAGATCGAGGCCGGCAAGCTGGACTTTGAGGCCCTCGAGGCATATACAATGGAGCATGGCGAGCCGAAGGTCCAAAGCGGCCGTCAGGAGATGCTCGAGAATATCCTGAACGAATACCTGTGACGGGGGCGATAGCGCCCCTGTTCCGGCGGGGAGTCCCGGGGGAGAGGACTCCCCGAGTTCCTTTTTAGGGGAAAATTGGAGGATAGCCGGGTCATCTCACCGGTTTGCCGATGCGCGCAGCTCGCGCTATTCAGGCAGACAAGCAGGGGGCAGAAGAACGCCGAGGCGGCGCCGGCGAGCCCGGGGGAATGGCCCCTTCCCTTGTTGTTCGCGGCGGTCGGACGCGTTCATCCCGGCCCGGCTGGATAAGCGTGACAGGTTCAGACGCTTGTGAAAAGGCGAGCCGCCGCGGGGAGCGGCGGCTCAAATCGCCTCCGGGGTGTGTGCATGGGGCTGTTATGGGTATGCCCTGGAGGCCGGCGAACGTATAGATACGCGCGGTCCTTACATCACCAAGGCCATCACGCGGCAAATGGGCAACTCGCCCGGGAACCGCACGAACTCGACATGGCCGTCCATGTAGAGCACGTTGCTGCCGCCGGGAATGTGGTTGAATTGATCGGCCTCGACACTGGCGATGTCCCACATCACAGAGAGTTCGCTCTGCGCGAGGGCGCCCCCCGACGGGTTATTGATGTCGGTGATGAAGAAGCGCTCGATCCCTTCGCGCAAACGGTACATGGTGCGCTCGGGGCCGCCCATCAGGCTGGCCACAGTGATGTCCTGGTCGGCCTTGGCGGTGCCTACGAAGTTGGCGTCTTCTATCGCGTCGACGGTAGTCAGGAAGGCCACCAGCGCTCCGGGATCGAGGTTCATCCCCATGAGACCAACCACGATGGCGGTCTCGTCCTGGCCGGAAAGGGCGGCAAGCCCGCCGTCATTCACATCGCCGCCGGGCCACGAAATCATGTCTTCGCTCAAGGCCCAGCCCAGGTAGACATACGACGTCGAGTTGAACTTGCAGGGCAGAATCTCCTCGCTGGGGTCGTTGAACCTGCGCCATTTGCGTTCAATCGCCTCCCTACCGGCTGAGTCCGACGGGCAGATGAGCACGTTGGCGTCGGTGAGGTATTCGGGGTACACCTGCATGCCCTCGAAGAAGATGTGGCCGGCCCAAGGCCTGTCGCATACGCCCCACGTGCCTGCGGTACCATCCTCTTTTCCTTCACCGTGGGTCGAGATGCTGGGCCATTTCTCGCCCTTTGCCTCGTTGGCATACATCTTGAAGACCAGGCCCAGTTGCTTGAGGTTGTTCGCGCAACTCGCGCGGCGTGCGGCTTCGCGGGCCCGCGCCAACGCCGGCAGAAGAATCGCGGCAAGGATGCCGATGATGGCGATGACCACGAGCAACTCGATCAGTGTGAATCCTTTTTTGTTCATGGCTACTCTCCTTCTATGAGAGCCTATATATACGTAAGGCTCGGTTAGGGCACCGAACGTACCCGATCACATAACGTCCTCGTTGAAACCCCCTGTATTCACGCGCATCCGTTGCATTCCGTGCAAAGAATAGGGCAACGAGCCGTGTATATACATAGAGGCATATTTGCCGAGAGATCGCGTCTTACTCCGTTGATGCGCGACATCAGTTCGAAAGGTTGCGACAATAAGGGACGACGATAACGACATGGCGCCGAAAGCCCGAATAGAAGATTTGTTCACTGCGTCCCGCGCGGACGTTGTAGAACCCCAACAGCTTATGGCTGAATATGGAATTGGCATCGATACGCACAGTCGCTTTATCCAAGTCTGCTTGTTGCTTCGCAAAGACGAGGGGTTCTTGCGCTTCGAGCGCGATTTCGCCACGGACTGGCCCGTGCTGAATGAGGCCCGCCAGTGGTGCTGCGATCTGCTCCGCGTCCACGGGGTCCACGCCGATCCGTTGCGGTACGTCCTGGAATCAACATCCACGTATCACCTCCCGGTAGTGCGCGCCTTCGGCGGAGAACCGCGCATCATCAACCCGATGCTGGCGGGGGCCTCGAAACGCAAGACGGACGTGCTGGACGCCCGTATGCTGGCCTATCACGCCATCACGGGACTGTGGCCGCCCAGCTTCGTGCCCGACGACGCCATCCAGGTGTTGCGCGTCCTGCTGGGCAACCGACGCAATGCCCAGCGCAGAGCGACCCAGCTGTCCAACCGGCTGAACAACATCGTCCTGCGTTTTGGCCATACGTTCGGCACGCTGGGCAAGGTCATGGGGAGCTTCGGACGGGCCATCCTCGAAGACCTCGCCTCGGGAAAACTGCCCGATGCGCCCGGCGTGTGCCCGCAGCCGCTGCCGGAACAGGTTCGCGGCACGCTCCTGCAGCACATCGCCGAATACGACGCCCAACGACAGCGCGTGGCCGAACTCACCCGGCAAGCCACCCGACACGCACACAACACCGAATTCGTGCTCGGCACGGGCGAAATCGTCTCCGGAAAACAACTCATGCCCCTGCTGGAAACTGTGCCCGGCATCGGCCCGCTGACCGCCCTGTTGTGGATGGCCGAAATCGTCGCCGTGCACCGCTTCCCCAGCGCCAAAGCACTCGCCGCCTTTGCCGGATGCGACCCGTCGCTCAAAATATCCGCCGGCAAAGTCGCCCAACACGTCCGGCGCGGCGGCAACAAGACCCTGCACCACGCCCTCATGCAAGCCGCCGGACAGCTCATCCAGAAACGCAACGAACCCTTCGGACGCTGGGGATACAAACTCATGCGATCCCACCCCAAAGGCGGATTCCGCAAAGCCTGCGGCGCCGTCGCACGACGCCTCGCCACCAGCCTGTACCACGTCCAACGCACCGGGGAATCCTTCAGCTACGACAAATACAACTTCTGGCGCGTTCCCGACGTGCCCTCCATTCCCATCCAGGACATGGGCTTGGGACGTTTCACCAAGATACTGTCTTCGCTCGAACTGCATACCAGTAACCAAGTTGTAAACGCCTACATGACCACCCTAGCCAGTGAAAAAGGAGTCGGAGAAAAATGCCTAGCAAGCATCAAACAGTGGCTCAGCCAACACACGAAGGGCTTCACCTCCACGGGACCATCATCGGACGCTCGCGTGCGCAAGTCGGCCCACAGGCTAAAACGCGCATCACCTACCGCATCCTCGCCCACGGACGCGTCATCGAAGTAGACCGCTGGGACGAACACCAACCCGAATCCGTAGGCTGGACCGGCACCATGCCCGTCACCGCGCGCGCCTACATCACCCGCAATGGAATCCCTCAAGTGCGCTTCACCTACGGTCATCCGCTTCAACATGATTTCTAACCATCGCTCTCAGTTGTCGTTGCCCAACGGGACGGCACCTTTCTGAGAATACGCTTTCGATCATTGAATTCCAGCCCCTGCAGTAACCGATTACCTAACGATAAGCCTAGCACGAATATCTGGCTTATGTCAAACTTCCCGTATATAGCATGGAAAATAAATCGAAAAGCATGCATTTAATATGGAGGATAGGTAACCAGTTACTATATGTACCTAGTGCCAGGGACTGCGGCTTGTCCGCAATTTGGGATGTATACCCGGGCGTTTGGCGGGGTTTTGACCCGAGGGTGGGATTAGAGTATCCTAGGGATCAGGCCATAGACGAGAGACGGAACAGGGGGCGTTGCCGTATGACGGACGCGGGCAGAGGAAGACATCGGACCATTTACGATATCGCGATGGAGGCGGGAGTCTCGGCCAAGACTGTCAGCAAGGTATTGAATCGCAAAGAAGGGGTTGCCGAGAAGACCCGCCAGCGCATTTTGGACATTATTGAACGGGTGGGGTATCACCCGCACATCGGTGCGCGGTCCCTTCGAGGGGGCGGCACGGCATGTATCGGCCTGACACTGCCGGTGTCGCTGGATGTTGTGCCGATCAGCGAAGAAGTGCTGTTGTGGCTGTTTGGGCGCCTGCTGAAACTGTTTGGGTCGCGCGGGGAATACATTTGCTTTGACATCAATCCTTCCGGCAGTTCCACGAACGGGGACTATGCGCGCGGTCTGTGGCAGCAGCTCTACCGGGGCTGCGTGGTTGCGGGGCCGTTGCCGCTCGACGATACGACGGTGAAACGTATCCACGATTGGGGGGCGCCCTACCTGGCGCTCAGCCGTTTGGACGGGTTTCCGGAACTGAGTTGCGCGACGGTCGACTTCGAGCTGGGCGCCTACGAGAGCACGAAATTCTTGATTGAGCGTGGGCACAGGCGCATTGCTATGCTGAAGGCTTTTACGGGATTTCAGCCCGGCGCCGAGCGCCGCCGCGGGTATTTGCGCGCCCTCGAAGAGGCCGGGATCCCGCCGGACGAATCGCTCATACGCGCGGTGTCGTTCGATAGTCACGACGCCATCCGCTGTGTGCACCGGCTGCTGATGGATGCCAGCGTCACGGCTCTTATTGATTGCAGCGCGACCGAGGACGGGGCTTCGCTGCGCAGCGGCGCGCGGCGGGCGGGCCGCACGCTCGGTGAAGACTTTGAAGTCCTGACGTGGAGCTATCGTGAGAACGAGGCCGTATTGCCCGAGGCCTGTGCGCAGATGTGGCTGCCCCAGTTTGATGCGACCGGCGAGGGATTCGAGCAGCTGGCCGCCTGGTTTCACGGTGAGCGCGAGGGCCCCATTCATGTGATATACCCGCCCACTCTGCTGGGCAAAGTTCCGCAAACAGAGATTCCACAGCCGCGCCGCCTGTTTGACAGCCGCTCCTGACGGCGCTGAAGCCCTGGCACGGGGCCGCGTGACGGGCGGCGGGCTCGCGGAATAAGGAAGGCGTCAAAGGCTGTCCGCCATTATCTTCCGCAGGCAGCGAATTCCTGCGCGCCTTTCTTGGGGCAGGCGTTCCGCTAGTGAATATCCCCGAGCCCCGGTTGTACTATGCTGGTAATCAAGCGGGCGAATTTCACGGCGGCAGATGGGGACGGAAGCGTCTCAAAGGAGAGGGACATGGGCAAGGCAGCGGGATGGCTCGTGGCGGCGGTTATGCTGGTGGCGGCAATAGGCGCCTTCTTCTGGGGTCTGGGGCAAAAGAGACTTGCGGACGACCTGGATGCGCGTCTTGCGGCGGCCAATCAGGCCAGTGCCGCCATGAAGAAGACCGTCGATGAGATGGGTGCGCGGGTGGACGAAGCCGCCCGGGAGGTCCGGGACCTCGAGGCGCGCGTCGAGAAGGTCCAGCAGGCCGACGCGGCAGCCGCGGCCGTTTCGCCGCCGGCTGAGGGCGCACAGGGCGCGGAGGCGCTGAAGGCCATGATGCAGGCGCTGCAGAAGCCGCCGGAAGAGGGAGCAGCGGGAGCGAAAGGCAACCCGTTCGCGGCGATGTTCTCGGGCGAGCAGGGCAAGAACATGGCGCGCATGTCGGCCCAGATGAGCATCCCAACCATGTACGGCGGACTTTTCAAGGAGTTGAACCTTCCACCCGAGACCGAAGCCAAAGTGCGGGAAATGATGATCGATTCCCTCTCCGAGCAGGTCACCCAGGGGTTCGATGCCATGAACGCCAAAGGGGACCCCGAGGAGATGCGCAAGAATATGGAGGCGCAGGGCAAGAAACTTCGCGACCAGTTGGCGACGGTATTGACGGCGGATGAGCTGGCCGTGTTCGACGAATACGAGGCCAACAAGGAGCGCCGCATGCTCGAATCCGGCATCGACGTCCAGTTGTCCATGTTCGCGCAAGGCCTTACCGAAGAAAACCGCACGGCGTTCCGCGATGTCATCGTCGAGGAAATGACCGCCCAGGGCGGATGGGTGAACAATCCCGAGGTCTACGCAAATCCCGGGGGGGCGATCGACCGCCAGATCGCGGCCTTCCATGCGGCGCGCGACCGGATGGCGCCCACGCTTGACGCCGGCCAGGCTGCGGAGGTGGAGGCCTTCGTGCGGCAGATGGACAACGTGATGAACGCCCAGCGTCAATTCGTCGAAACCATGATGAATCGCGGCGCCGAGGAGGGAAAAAAGCCGGAGTAATGGCGCGAAGTGCCGCGCCCTGGCCGCGGCATTCCACCACGACGGCACAAAGGCGCCAGGTAAGAGGGAACGCATGCTATGACAGGCGCACTCAGAGGGGCGGCGATCATCGCGGCCGTCGTTGCGGGCTTCAGCAGCGCAGTCTGGGCCGGGTCCGGGGAGACCGGCATCCGGACCATTGCCTACCGCGGGATTCGTCCGGCCGATCCTTCAGGCAAGGCGGGTCTGCGGAATCCCGAGCGGGGATGGCGCATCGAAACCCTAATCGCGGAACCGCGTGACTCGAGCATCTGGGGTCCCGCTGCTCATCTTCAAGAGACGCTTCCGCCCAGATACTCGGAGTTGTGGTGGACGCTTGACGCGGACCGCTACGAGCCGTTCGGGCTTACCCTTGCCCAGACCTATTGTTACCTCGACGGTTTCATGAACCGCCCGATATCCGGGGAAAAACTCGATTTGCTGCGCGAGAGCCTGGATGCCGCGCGGCGCCGGGGTTTGAAGGCGTTGCTGCGCTTCGCCTACGAGAAAGAGATGAACCAGGCGGAGGGGCCCACCAAAGAGACCATTTTCGGGCACATCGACCAGCTCGCGCCAGTGATCCAGGAGAACGCCGACGTCATCTTCGTATTGCAGGCGGGATTTGTCGGCGCGTGGGGCGAATGGCACAGTTCCGCGCTGAAACTCGAACAAGACCACGGGACGCTGTCGCAAATCACCCTGAAACTGCTCGCAGTGCTGCCCAAAGACCGCATGACGCAGGTCCGCGTGCCCAAATACAAGCGATGGACCCTCGGGGACGTGGCGCTCGCGGACTACACGTTCCTCAACGCCGAAACCGCCCATTCGGGTACGCCGCTGGCCCGTATCGGTTTCCACAACGATGGATTTCTCGCCTATAACAACTGCGGCGGCACGTGGACCGAAGCGCCGCTCTATTCGAACCCGGGCAACCCCGAGTTTGATTACATGACCGCGGAGAGCCCGTTTGTGGCCGTGGACGGCGAGCTTTTCTGGTCCGACCTGGGCAATCCCGTGGACGGGGTGCGCGCGGCGGTCCGGATGCGTCTTCACCACTACTCGAGTTTCAGCCTCGCCCACAGTTATTCCGAGCGGGAAGGAAAACCGTTTTCGATCGACGCGTGGATGCGCACGCCCATCACCCTCGAACAGGCCGCCGAGGCCAACCTGCCCATAAGCGACGGGTATTTCGAAGGGCCCGGCGGGCAGCCGGTCCCGCGCACCGCGTTCGAATACATCCAGGACCATCTGGGCTACCGTATCGAGCTGCGTTCCGCCACGTTTCCGCAAAAGGCGGCTCCCGGAGATACGATTTCGGCCGAGGTCCAGCTCATCAACCGCGGGTTCTCGACGTTCCACAACCCCCGGCCCGTGCTTCTGGTGCTGGTCAAGGACGAAGAGTGCGTGGCCACGTTTCCCACGGACGCCGATCCGCGCACATGGCAGCCCCATACCCCCGGAGACGACAGCTATGCGCCTCTTACCCATACCGTCAAAGCCGCGTGCCTGTTGCCCGGAGACTTGGCTGCCGGCTGGTACGTGCTGGGACTCTGGCTTCCCGACGCGTACGAATCGCTCCGCATGGACCCGCGCTACGCGGTCCGCACCGCCAACGGCGACGTCCCCTGGTGGACCGACCACGCCGGCTGCTACGGAGTAAACCTGCTGGGGGCGGTCGAGGTGAGCAAGTAGACCGGCTCTCTCAGCCGCTTGCCGTAGCGGGCCAGGGACGAGTGCCGAGCCGGCGCCCGGCGATCCCAGGTGTGCTTCAGTGTCGAGACAGCCGCTTCAGCAGTTGGTGCGTATCTCGAGCTGGTAGAGCTGGGCGAAGGTTTTCATGTGACGGGCGAAATCGCCGCACCAGACCACGGGATGCGGGCCGGGGTATATCGAGCAGATGTCGTCGATATTGTCCATGCGCGCCAGCACGCGCGTGGCGCAGCCGCCCGCCGGCGGGCACGCCGGCGCGCCGACGATGTCGCCGCACCAGGCATCGAGGCTGTTTTCGTCGCGGTGGTATTTGCCCAGCGTGATCCGTTCGCCGACGGGCCAGTTCACATCGAGTGCGAGCGTCTTTGGCAACTGGTGAAAGAACGGCCGCAGGTTGTAGGGCGCGTCTTTCTCGTCCGGTCCGTGCAGCTTCGTGGTGCAAGTGCAGTGCGAGGCGAAATAGAGGTTCTCTTCGGTGTCGAATTCGGGATTGTGCTGGAAGCCGCCGCGTCCGAAGAGGTTTGCGCCCAGCATGAGGGTGAGCGAGGCGTTCAGGTCGTTCTCACAGCCGCAGGGCACGAGCGCGCCGTTGTTGAGCGAGAAACTCAGGCAGGGCTTGCGGTGTTTGAGAAACAGGCATTCGATCGTGATGGCGTCGGCGTCGTACTTCTTCATAATCTCGAGCACAGCGGCATGCGCGCGGACGGCGTCGAGAAACGCCTTTTCCTCGAGGTCGCTGATCCTCTTCGCCCGTCTCCGCACCGATGCGGCCAGGCGCTTCATTTCCGGCGTTATCTCCGTGGCGTCATAGAGGTCATTGAAGTACCCCGCGGGCACGCCGTGAACGGGCATATCGAAAAAGTCGATGTGATCGTCGGCTTCCTTCTCGAGCTGTCCCGATACGCGCAGCAACCGGCTTTGCGCCATGCGAGTTTTCGCATGGACGGCGCGAAGACCGCGCTCGAGGGCGTCCCAGTGCTCGATCGAGTGGATGTACTGCATGCCTTTTTCGGTGCGGAAGCGCTCGGGCGGCAATTGATGGTTCGCGCCGAGGGGATGGTAGAGGATGATGGGTCCGTCGTACGCATCCAGGATCGGGCATATTTTCGCGCTGAAGGAATTCCAGAAGTTGAACAGGAGGAGCGCGCCGGGCTTGTTGGCGGTTATGTCCGCGATGAAGGCCTGAATGCCGGCGTCGGTGTAGATGGGCGTGGCGTCAACCTCGAGCGCAAGGGTGAGATCGCGCGTCATCTCGGCCAGCTGCTGTTCAAACTTTGCCTGCTGGGCTTCCGGCTCGAACTGGTTGCCCGGCCAGGTGAACCACGCGTGTTTGCTCCACGAATCTTCGCACTTGCCTTCGAGCACCACCTGTTTCGGCGGATAGAAGAACGCTCCGCGCACCCGCGCGGGCTTCTTGTTGCGCGGCGCGGCAAGCAGCGGCGAGCCATCGGCCGCATACGCCCGAGCCAATAGGCCGGACGCGAGCAGGGCCGCCGACGACGTCATGAAAGTCCGGCGATTCAGTTCGTGTGTCATGATCTCAACCTCCCCGAGCGGTTCGCCGCGTTGTGATTGGATTTCAGTATACCGGACAGGGACGCCAGCACCACAGAAAATGCGCGGCAGGGCTCACTGGGCCTGCGAAGAGGGTTTCTCGCGGTGCCAGATCTTGTTGACGATCTTCCACTCGCCATCGATCTTCAAGAGGGACAGGTAGTCGGTGTAATGAACGCTGGGCCAGGCGAGGGCGGTCTTGACGACAGCCGCCCGGCCGGTGACATCGATCGAGACGATGGCGTTGTTGCGTCCGGCCGGGTCGGGGGCCTTGCCCCGGGTATACACCACCCATTCCTGGAACGGTTCCCATTCCACGGCGCCCTCATTGGTGGTTCCGATGACGTTGGCCTTGGGATGGAACGCTTTTCGCAACGCCTCCTCGTCGTATTTGATGATTCCGTCGAAGTAGAGTTGAATCACCGCGCGGATTGCTTCCTCATCCTTCTTAAGGTCCGGCGAGGTTTCTTCGGTCGCGGCGGCCATGAGGATGCCGCCCGCCGCCGCCAATGCACAAACTGCCGCCGCCCACGTGTATTTCATGACAAGGTCCTCCAGGTGTTGTTATCCGGCGCGCCGCCATGATGACCGCAACCCTCTATTTACCCTAAATGGCTTCCGGGACGCAAAAGGGGTCTGCGCTGGCGCAGGCTGAAGAATGCCGGGCCGGGGCCCGGCGACGCCAGATGCGCGGCGCCCATAACCCGGCGAGGTGAATGGGTCAAGGCCGCACGTCAAGCCCCTACACCAGACCGTCTTGGCAACCGTGGTATCCCGCAGGACTTCGTCCTGTGTTATTCGGCGGTTTGCACGTCGAGATGCGCGCCGTTGGGTGCGAATGCGCGGGCGCGGGTGATGATGAACCTCGGGGCCTCGCCGGAAGCTGCGTCCGCAGTGTGGCAGGACACGTTGATGAGTTCGCCCAAGGGGTAGCCGGTCCGCGCGGGGGAGATATCGAGCCAGATGCCGCCTTCGGGATCGGGTCGGGACACCACCTGCCGCCCGCTTCTCAGTGCGTCGATGCCGGGGAGCGCGTCGCCCCATTCGACCGCGCGCGGCGGCTCTGTGTTGAGGCGGAATGTCAGGAGGTCGACCTGGGCGGACCGTTCGGAGGATGCGCTGATCGCAAGCCGGAGCATGTCTCCGCCGGTCTCGCGCTGCTGTTCAATAGCGAGGGATACGGAGCTTCGGGGGAGATACCGGAAACCGCCGGGGAGTGTGCCTGTCTGGTCTGCTTCGCGTCCTTCCATGACGACATCGACCGTGCCGCCGTCAGGGGAATCGGCGGGCGGGACTTCGGCCTCCAATCCACGCGGCCCGAGCACCCGCACGCGGGCGGCGGGGCGTTCGCCGAACCGCACGGCCATGCCAGGCGCGAAGTTGCGTCCGCTGAGCTGTACCCAGATGCCTCCTTCTGCGGGCCATTCGGCTGGGCGGACGGCGTCGAGCACGGGCGTTCCGGCGGGCGGGATGGGCGACAGGTCGGCCCCGTCCCAGATGCCGTCTCCATCGGAATCGGGATTGACCGCGCTGGTCTCGCCCTCATCGGTGCGGCCGTTGCGGTTGCGGTCCTCGAGACCGTCCGGAATGCCGTCGCCGTCGGTGTCGGGGTTGAACCGGTCCGTTTCGCCGGGGTCCAATGCGGCGTTTTGGTTGGCGTCTTCGATGGCATCGGGGAGGCCGTCTCCGTCGACGTCCGATACCTCGCGCCCGGCATCGTCCAGCCACTGGATGAGATCGCCCACGAAACGCCGGTGGGTCGGATCGGATAAGGCGCTGTTCTCGAGCGGCGTGGCCGATGCGAGAACGGCCACGCGGCCGAGCCCGTACGGCACAATTGCGAAGATTGCGCCGCCGCGCTCAGGGTCGCGCACGAGTGTCGTGCCAGGCGGGTCCACCCGGATGCGGCAGCCGCGTTCGATGGCCGCCGAGCCCCAGTTCCGGCACAAGGGGGGCGCTCCAGACACGTCGAAGGTGCCCGAAACGTCTTCCGCGGTATCCAGGTGCACGCCGGTGGGCGCGAGCCAGTCCGCGAGCGTCCGCGCTTTGGATTCATCGAGATGGGCGCCGAGGAAGAGCACGCCCCCGCCGGCGGCCACGTAGGAGAGAAGCGCCTGCCTCGTGACGATGCCCTCGGACGCCGCACGCGCGGTCAAGACCACCAGGGCATGCTCCGTCAGAGGTTCGTTGAAGGGGGACGCCCCGTACCGGTGGCTGAACCAGTGCGGCGGGCCTGCAAGGAGGGCCGTTGCGGCTTCGAGCGGATGGCCTCCTGCACGGTCGAGAAGCCGCGCGCTTTCTTCCGTGCTCCCCAGCAGCCAAAGAATGCTTCGCGGCCCTGCGGGCAGGGGGGATACCTGTACCACAATCGAATGTCTGGGGAAACCTTGCCCGGAGAGCGCCCCGAGTTCCGGGAACATGACATGCACGACGCCTTGAAGGGGGGGCGTGGCGGCAGGCTCGGAGGAGAACACCGAAGCGTCGACGCCCATCACCGCGAACCCCGCCTCTCCGGGGCCTCCCGAGCGGGGATGCGCGCGCAGCCACGGCATGGCGGCTGCGTCAAACTCGATTTGCCAGGGCACTTCGGGGCCTTCCTTTGTCAAGATATTCAAGACCCGTTGTTCGCGTCCAACCGCCTCTCCCCGAAACAGCACCACGTCCGGCAGTTGAGCAGCGAGCGCGGACCCGGCCGCCGGTGAATCACCCGTGCCGGTTTCGGCGTCACGCGTGAGCGCGGCCAACATGAGTGCTTCCGCCACAACGCCGCTTTGGAACGCGGCCGTCTGGAGAATTGCGCCGTCTTCCGGATTCACCAGATGCAGCCGGTGCGCTTCCGCCGCGAGGATGCCAAACTCGCACCACTCCACAAACGAAAGGCTGTTTTCGAAGTGGGTTGGAGTTCCGGCCGGTTCGCCCTCCGGCCAGATTTCGAGGCGCTCGCGCACGCCGATCGCGACGGCAGTTCCCGCGGGGTCAGGTGCGACCCGGAGGGGTCCCAAGGCGTTTACAAACGGCTGCTCGACGGCGCGCGGGGCTGATGGCGTGAGGGGGAGCCGGTAGAGATAGGCGAATCCTTCGCCGGGACTGATGGTGGCCATCCAGCAGGCGCCATTGGCCAGGGGCCACAGACTCGGCGCCGGTGTCTGTGGAATTCCGGGAAACTCCTCGGGTTCCGCGATGAATTCGAACGTCGCGGCATCCAACTGATACAACCATGATCGCTGCTCCCCTTCGGGGGACTCGAGCGAGAAACCTGACACAAGGACGAGCACGCGCCGCTTGTCTGGGGTGATGGCCATCTCGATGGGTGACGCAGGCCCTTGGGCAGGGTCTCCCACCGGTGACAGGAGCATATCTGCCAAGAGCTGGCGTGTGCGCGTATCGAACATGACGAGAGATACGCCCAGCGAACCGCGGCAGAGAACAGCAATGCGGCCGCCTTCCAGCGGAAGGGCTTGAACAGGAGTCCCAGCCAAGCGCCACGTGACCCGCAGGGTTGTATCGAAGCCCGCAAGGGGGCTAAACATCCAAAGCGTGACACTCCCCAGCTCCGGGGCGTCTTGTCCGCCGCTCTCGAGCCCGACGACAAAGAGCGTATCCTGGCCGGGCTGCTGGAATGCGCATCCAAACTTCATGTTCGGCGCAAGGAGCATGCCCCCGCCCTCGGCGCGAACGATTTCGGGTGAATCGAGCGCCACGGCGCTGATGGCCGCCATTTGTGCCGGCCATCCCTCGGGCTGCGGCCACAGTGCCCGGGTTGTCAGGAATGCCCAGGCGCCGTCAGGGCTGGTGGCCAACGGGGTGACGGCCTGCATTCCTGGAAACGTGTCCTGCCACGGAGACACCTGTCCCGTAGTCATGTCGGCGACATGCAGGGTTTGGCGCGTTTCCTCGCGCGTGGCCGCGCGGGCCGTCGTGCGCACAAGGACCTGCTGCGCGGGGACCCCCGCGGCAGAGGCGAGCAACCCGAACACAAGCGCTATGTGTAAGCCAAGTTTCACGTGCTGTCCCACGGGCGTGCCTCAAACTGCCCGGTTGTTATTGTAGCAGGAATTCGGATGGCGGTTGCCCGAAAGGGGACGCCCGCCGGCCTTGCGCTGGGGGATGCGCGGCGCCGGCGGGCGATGGGCTCTGCCCGCACACGCGTGCGGGGGAACGAAACGCTTGCATCAATAGTGGTACGCTGGTTCCCTCTTCATGAGCAAGGCGGCGAGAATGTACAGAAAGACCACCGGGAAGAACCCGGTCAAGATGAACGCGCCGAACACGATTGCCCGAAGCCAGAAAGCCGACAGGTCGAAGTAGTCGGCGAGGCCGCGGCAAACGCCGAACAAAATGCCATCGCGGGACCGGTATAGCCCCGAGCGATAGGTGGTGTATTCGTAAGCCATGGTGGTGTCCTCTCTCCACGTAGTTTCGTTGCGCATCCCTCGCCGTCAGTTCCCGGCGGATGCCTTGAGTTCTTCCAGTTCGCGTTCGATCTCTTCGTCTGCGCCCAATCCGGCGAATTCCTCTTCGAGGCTGGGCCGCCGTCCAAAGTTCACCAGGTCCGCCTCGGCCTCCATGCACTCGATACGGTGCTCGAATTCATGAAACCGCTGCATCGCGCGCGAGGTGTCCAAACGCCGCAGCTGATGTTGCGCGCGGCGATGTTGTCCCGCCCGCACGTGGCGCTGCACAAGCATGCGCCTTCTCTCCATGACCAGCTTGAGCTTTGCCAGGAGCGCGTCGATGTCCTGCTGGTACTGTTCGAGCATGGCATCGGCCTGAACCAGTTCCTGTTCGAGCGCGGCAGCCCGGCCCAGGTACCGGCGCCTTTCAACCAGCGCCTCGCGGGCGAGGTCGTCGCGGCCTTTGTCGACGGCCAGGCGGGCCCTGCCGGCCCAGAGTTCGGCCCGCTCGCGCACGCGCTCCAGTTCGATTTCGATGTCGCGCCGGGCGGCCAGAGCCCCGTCCCGCGCGACCTTGACGCGTCCGAGCGTTTCTTCCATCTCGCGGGCCATGAAACGAACCATCTTCTCGGGGTTCTCTGCCTTATCCAGCATGGCGTTAACGTTTGCGTTCACGATGTCGCGTGTACGTGTGAAGACACCCATGACAAACCTCCTTCTGAGTTTCCTATTCGCCGCTTCGGGCAGCGAGAGTCGTTGATGCAGACACCCGGGGGCTAATCAGGACCGCATACGCCAGTCCGCGAGCATGGGACCGAGGACGGTACTGTGCGGGGGTCCGCATTTCTTTGCCGGACCCTTTGGCGGCCCTTTGTCCTGACTCGCCCGCATACGCTGTCGCTGCTTCGAGAATTAGGCGCGACAGGTCCTCTAACACTTCGGGAACGTCGCGGAGAATCTCCACGCCGGCGCGAAACCACTCGGGCCGCTCCGTCGGGCGGCACCAAACGATGCGCCCTTTGAATTCGGCCGCCTCGTTCGGGTTCCAGGTGCTGAATACCCGCAGCAGAACCTTCCGGCCCGGCGTCAGGTACCGGCCCAGAGTCATCGACAATCCGCCGCGGCTCAGGTCCCGGCAGCGCGCCTTACCCGAGGCGCCCGACCCGTAGAAGTATTCAACTTCCGTGCTGAACGGCACCCGCCAGAACGTGCGTCCGTTCGCCCAAATCTGTTTTTCAATTGCCTCCGCCATCGGTCCTTCCCATCCTTTCAACCGGTTCTTCCTACATTGCAAAGGTCTTGCCAAAGAGGGTCTTCACACATAACCCTTTAGTAAGTTGTGCCTTATGCACACCTGACAGCCATTGAGGCATTGACGCGCATGGCGAAAAACGCTATTGTTTGGTGAGAATCCATAGCGCAAGAGGGTAATTGAGCCATGAGCGAACCAAATCGCGGCCAGCGGCGCGAAGAAATCGAGGCCTCCGTACCTGAGGTGCAGGAAGCACTTGGCCAATGCGAAGCGTTTCTGACGTTCCAGGAGCACCTGTCTCGTGCGGCACGGGTGGACCGTCCCGTGCTGGTCCTCGGGGAACGCGGAACCGGGAAAGAGCTGGCGGCCACCCGGCTTCATTTCCTTTCGAAACGGTGGCAACAGCCTTTTGTGGCGTTGAACTGCGCCGCGCTTGCGCCCTCGCTCATCGAATCCGAGCTGTTCGGCCACGAAGCTGGCGCTTTCACGGGCGCAACGGCCCGCCGGGCGGGGCGCTTCGAGATGGCTAACGAAGGGACCCTCTTCCTTGATGAAATCGGGCTTATCCCGCTCGAGACCCAGGAGAAAATCCTGCGCGCGGTCGAGTACGGGGTTTTCGAACGGGTGGGCAGCTCGCGGCCCGTTCGGGTGGATGTGCGGATTGTCGGGGCAACCAATGCCGACCTTCGGACGCTGGCGGGGTCAGGCAGATTTCGCCAGGACCTGCTGGACCGCCTTTCGTTTGAAGTGCTGCATTTGCCGCCGCTCCGGGCCCGCCAGGAAGACATTATGCTGCTGGCGAATCATTTTGCGGCGCGTATGGCCCATGAACTGGGCTGGGAAGACGTGCCCGAGTTCAGCGACGAAGCGATCGCGGCGCTCGAAAGCTACCCGTGGCCCGGTAACGTGCGCGAACTGAAGAATGTCATCGAGCGCAGCGTTTATCGGGCTGGCTCCGCATACATCGAGTCCATCGTGTTTGACCCTTTCGCGGGGAGCTATGCCCTTGCCGCGCCGCCGCCCAAGAGCGCCCGTGAAGGGGTGACGAGTGATGGCGCCGGTAGAACGGCGCCGCCCCTCCCGCCGGTCCCGGTGCCCGCGGCGGACGACGAACGTCCCTATGCCGACGTCATCCGGGAAGTCGAGCTGCGTATGTTGCGCCGCGCGCTGCAGCGTTGCCAGTTCAACCAGAAAAAAGCCGCCGAGAGCCTCTCACTTACCTACCACCAGTTCCGAGGCCTGTACCGCAAGTATCAGGACGCGTTGTAATTTCGGGGACACAATACTCAATTGGGCTCTTGCGCGCACTACCTGCCGTGAATGTCACGTGCATTCATAGTGACAATTGAGTATTGTGTCCCCGAAATTACCCGAAATTACGAGGGGCTGTTTGATGAAAACGCTGGTTTCGGTGGTCGTGCCGTTCTACAACGAGGAAGCGAACGTGCCGCTGTTGGCGGGGAAGATCGACGAGGTCTTTGCCGGGCTGGCGGACTACGACTACGAGTGCCTGTTCGTCAACGACGGCAGCACCGACGGCACACGCGCGGAGTTGGAGACGCTGACCCGTTCGAATCCCCGCGTTCGCGCGTTGCATCTGGTGGCGAACCGGGGGCAGTCGGCGGCGCTGGTTGCGGGAATGCGCCGTGCCAAAGGCGAGTACGTGTTCATCCTGGACGGCGACCTTCAGAACGACCCCTGCGATTTTCCGAGAATGCTGGAATTGCTCAAGGAGTATGACTGCGTGTGCGGCTACCGGGCGAACCGTCAGGATTCGTGGGTGCGGCGGATGTCGAGCCGCATCGCCAACAAGACCCGGGCATTGTTCGTGCCGACAGGAACCCGCGACGCCGGTTGCGGGAGCAAGGGATTCCGGCGCGTGTGCGTGCCGCACATCGTATCGTTCAACGGCGCGCACCGTTTTCTGGACTCTGTGCTCGTCAACGCGGGGTTCACGGTGGCCGAGTGCCCGGTGACGCACCACCCCCGTCAGCACGGGGTATCGAAATACGGCATCCATAACCGGCTCTGGCGGGGGATTTACGACCTTATCGGGGTGCGGTGGCTCTGCAAGCGCTACGTGACGTTCGAGGTCGAGGGGGAGGACACGCATGGCTGACCCGGCACTTGCCGAACCCTCGATTCTCTGGTACGTTCTCGGCGTTCCTGCAAGCGTGATCTTCTACGGCCGGTTCTATGTGCAGTGGATCGTCTCGGAGATTCGCCGCAAGAGCGTCATGCCGATTTCGTTCTGGTACATGAGCAGTGTTGGCTCGCTCATGCTGCTGGTTTATGGCGTGGCTACCACGTCGGCCCTAGGAACCCTGAGCCATTGCTTTAACATCGCGGTGTACAGCCGCAACCTGATCCACATTTGGCGCGAAAAGGGCAAATTGTCGCCCGCGTTGAACGCCGGGGTGCATATCTTCGTTGTGGTGGTGATCCTAGCTTCCGCGGGGGTAACGGCCTGGACGTGGTGGCATGTTTACGACCGCAGGAGCGCGGGGCCGGCCGGCGAGATACAGAAGACGGCGTTCTGGCTCGGCATCGGCGTGCTTGGGCAGGCGCTGTTTGCCATGCGGTTCCTCGTGCAATGGATTGCCACCGAAAAGCGTAAAAAGAGCGTCGTGCCCACCTCGTTCTGGTGGTTGAGCCTGGTGGCGTCGGCTCTCATGTGCGCGAGTTTCAGCCGCGAACGCGAATGGGTTTACGCGGTTGGTATTGCCGCGACCCTGTTCATTTACGCCCGCAACCTGTGGCTCATCTATATCTACGGCAGCGAGGAGGCGAAGGCTCGAACCGCCGAGTCTTGATTCCGGCCGCCTGCCGGGGACGGCCTTGACCCCATCGGGCGAAGCGGCTACTTTAGGCGCGGGCTTCTTCTCTTGGAACCAGGTTCATCTAACCCAAAGGAGCAGGACAATGACGAATGAGCTTGATCGGCGCGCCTTCTTGAAGGCCGGGTCGCGGGTAGGCGCGGGAATGATGCTGGCGGGCGCGGCGGCCGCGCAGACCGCCGGGGAACAGCCTCAGCCCCAACCCGCGGGAAAACCCGTTCGGATAGGCCTGGTAGGCTACGGGAAACGCGGCCGTTCGCTCATCAGCACCCTCAACGCACTCGGTTCCGACGTGGAAATCCGGGCTGTCTGCGACGTCGTCCCCGAGCGCGTTGCCGAAGCTCAAACCGTGCTCGAGGGGCAGGGGCGCCCCAAGCCGGCCGGTTACTCGCAGGGCGACCAGGACTTCCGGCGGCTGTGCGAACAAGAGGACTTGGACCTCGTCATGAACGCCGCGCCGTGGCACTGGCACGTGCCCATCTGCGTTGCGGCCATGGAATCCGGCAAACATACCGCGACCGAGGTTCCCGCGGCGGTCACCGTCGACGAATGCTGGCAACTGGTGGACACGGCCGAAAAGACCGGAAAACACTGCGTCTTGCTGGAGAATTGCTGCTATTTCCGCAACGCCATGATGGTCTTGAACATGGTGCGCAGGGGATTGCTCGGCGAGATGCTCCATGCCGAGGCGGGGTACCAGCACTACCGCATCGCCAACAACGTTTTCGACGCCGAGGGCAACCTTCTGTGGTGCGGCGAACACGAAGCCCGGCGCAACGGCTGCCTCTATCCTACCCACCAGGTAGGTCCCGTAGGGCAATGGATGAACATCACGCGGGGCGACCAGTTCGCGTACCTGGTCTCCATGAGCAGCAAATCACGCGGACTCAATCTCTACGCGGCCAAACATTTCGGGCCGGACCACCCTCTGGCGACGCGCGAATATGCGCTGGGCGACATCAACATAACCTTGATCCGCACCGAGAACGGCCTGACCGTGACTCTGTACCACGACACCCAGGCGCCAAGGCCCTACGACCTCATCTACCGCGCACAGGGCACGAACGGCCTGTACATGGGTACCCTCGACAAAATCTTCATCGAAGGGCGCAGCCAAGGCGATCAGTGGGAGGATATCGGCCCCTACCTCGAAGAATTCGAGCATCCCCTATGGAAGGCGCTCCAACAGAACGCCCTCGGCCACGGGCACGGCGGCGGCGACTACATCATGATGTATCGCCTGCTCAAGTGCCTGCGCGAAGGAATCGAACCCGACTCGGACGTCTATGACGCCGTGGCCTGGAGCGTAATAGCGCCGCTCAGCGAAATGTCCGTCGCCGACAAGAGCCGTCCGGTGGATTTCCCCGATTTTACCCGCGGCAAATGGCGCGAACGCCAGCCGCTGGGCATTGTCGAGGCCTGATATTCAATCAAGCTGGCGGGCATATTGCCCAGGCTGTCCGAGCACCGTGGCCCAGCACGCCCGGCGCCGAGGACGAGGTGTCAGTCCGGTCCCCTGGCCGGGCGGGACAGACCTGTTGGCCCGCTATTCCGGCAGACGATCTCCAATCTGAGGGTGTTCTCAGCGTATTGCTCATGTTTTCTATGACCGCCCTGAATAGGGGCTTCCGCCGCCCCCTTGCGGGGCTTGGCCATGGGGTGGGCGGATCCCAGGGCTGCGCCACGCGTTCCGCCTGGCTGGCCCTGGGCTATTCTCTGCCGCCCCTTGCGGGGCTTCTGGAGCGGCGCGGGTTATGGCGCGTTTTCCAATCCCTTCAAACTTTTCACACGTTCAGACCCTTCATGCACATTACTTGCTCGGGCACCCACTGTGGCCCGGTCCGCTGTTGCACGCTGCTCCTGCGACCGAAGGGCTCCTGCACACCTGCCCGTGCACGCCGCCAATCATGAGCAAGACGCGTATGCCATGTTGAAAAGGGCAGACCGGCAAAGCCTGAAAGCCTGCGCCACAATGACCGGCGAGGGGGCACTCTCACAATAGGACACAGGGACCTCTCGGGCTGTTTGGCGAATTGTCGCGGCAAGCACGAATTGGCCGAAAGCGCCAATTGGTTCGTTCTATTCCACTTCGTGTGCTTCGAGGAACAGGGCTTTTTCCAAGGCCACAAAGAACTGCTGGTAAGGCTCGGGGTCCTCCACGGCTTTCTCGTTGAATTGTGCGTTCGCTCGCACAAGCAATTGTGTTTCTCCTCGCGGGCGTACCGAGACCGTCATGCGGAGTGCGTATCCGTCGAGTTTGGTGGCGCTTACCGTGCCAAGCTCATCATCCGCTTTGTCTATCACAAAACCCAAATCCTGCAAAGTGGCTATCGACGTTCTCAGCATATTCTGTTTGTCTGTTGTGTCAAAGGCACGCGTCTGTATTTGTCTCAGCGCAACCTGCGAGTCACCTGTGGCCAGTATCTGTTTGTTGGCTGAACTCTGACATCCTATCCCGCCGATAATAAGCATGCTCACAAATAGTAGTGTTTTGTTCATAGTCCTCACCTCTAGATCTCGTGCGCCTCTAGAAATACCCCCTTAGAAAGCCGGGTAAAAAACTCTTGATAGATCTCGGGGTCTTCGATACTCTCGATTTTGGATAGCTGGCCGTTACTGTTCCAAATCCGTCGTTGAAATGTCACCCGCACAGATGTCCGAGATTCCGGGTGCGGTCGTGTAACGAGCGCAACACGGATTATCTGCTGATTGTCCCACGGGACATTCGCGCCCAGCAGCGCCCCTAAGACGACTTTACCCGCTATTTCGCCCGCATCTCGCGCAGACCTCTGCTTTGACCCTACGATCACCCCGAGTTTAGATTCGGACTCGTCGATGTTGAATCCCAAGTCTTGGAGAACACCAAGTCCTGCTGTCAGCAGTCTTTCTTCCTCTGTGGTTTCGAAGACACGTGTTTGAAGTTGCCGCAATTCGAGCGCTTCAGGTCTCAGAGCCAGAGCTTCTTTGGGTACAGAGGTGGCACAGCTGCCAACGAGCGTAAGCACGAATAGTAGACAGATAGTGATATTGATTCTCATGGTCGAACCTCAAAAGCTTGAAGTGTGATACGCGAAGTCCCGCACTAACTTGTTTTCATCATACTTAATGATAATGGTAAGCGTGCGTTGAGTTCTTGAACTAGCTCCCGCACTTCGTGAAGCGCCAGCTCCAGCACCTCCTCCCATGCCTCCGCTTCCCACGGGACCGCCTCCCAGTATCAGTGCTGAAATACCCCCTGAACTGGTTGAATACACGGTTTCCGTCGCGAACTTATCGTAGATCCAGACCTCTCTGCGGTTCTCATCCGTCGAAACGATATTCGGAGACCCGAGAACCTCCGCAACTTGAGCTTGGCTCATTCCTTCCCGGATTTCCTTTTGAACGGTGCCAACCGTCAATCTCTGGCCGGTATCATCAGTCACATCGGCCCGGTGACTTTGTGCTGTCGCGCATCCGATGTGCGAGCTCGCAACAGCGACACCGAGAAAGAGCGATAGAAGTCTTGCCATAGTGTGCTTACCCCCTGTGGATGTTAGCGCCAAAGCGATATGCCTTAGAGCTGCCCCAAATCAGACCCGATTCGACCTTACTTGCAAATAACCAGCTAAATACTCAGGGGCCTCAATATTATACATTAATCATGTGATGATGTAAATAGCAATTCTCTTTGCTTTGCGGGAGTTTCAGACGTGCGAAATGAGGATGAGGCAGACGCATGACGGAAGGCTGAGCCACAATGATCGGCGAGGGGGCCGGTTCCACAAAGGAACTGAGCCGATCCAGCATCGCTGCCCCCTTGCGGGATTTGCCTCAAGCGGTTAAGAATGACGGACAGCCCAGGGATTGCGGGATCAAATGTATTTCATGTGAGCGGGACCGACATTCTCCAAACAGAGGATCCTTTAGCCCGCCCATTTTGGTCCCATCGAATGTAGAGACCGGGGCCCTCCGTTTGCCAAGATCCTCCGCCAAATGTTACACTCTTTTCTTTGCGAGGGCGGTTAGCTCAGTTGGTTAGAGCACCTGCTTTACACGCAGGGGGCCACAAGTTCGAGTCTTGTACCGCCCACCATTCATTCTAATTTCGGGGACACAATACTCAATTGGGCTCTCGCGCGCACTACCTGCCATGAATGTTCTGTGGATTCGTAGGGACAATTTAGTATTGTGTCCCCGAAATTACTGAGGAGAGGACACAATGAGAAGAGAACGAGTATCCGGTGTAATCCTTGTGGCCGCAATCATCGGCTGTCTGGCGATGAGTGCCCACGCTGCGGATGTAGCCCGTGCCAAGGAAGCACGCACTATCGCCAAGGAAGCCTACATCTACGGCAACCCGATCGTCGATGGCTATCGTATCACGTACGCATACCACGTGGATGCCAAGAATCCGGAGTTCAAAGCACCGTGGAACGAGATTGCGAATGTGGCGCGTGTCTTCACTCCCGATGACAAGGCCATCCAAACACCCAACTCAGACACGCCTTATTCCATGGCGGGTCTGGACCTCAGGGCCGAGCCGATGGTCGTTACCGTGCCCGCTATCGAGAAGGAACGCTACTATTCGCTGCAGTTCATTGATGCCTATACGTTCAACTTCGATTACTGCGGCAGCCGTACCACCGGCAACGAGGGTGGCAGCTTTCTGGTCGCCGGGCCGGCCTGGAAAGGGGAAAAGCCGAAAGGAATCACGAAAGTCATTCGCTCGGAGACGGAACTTGCTCTGATTGTCTACCGTACGCAGCTCTTCAACCCTGGTGACCTCGACAACGTGAAGAAAGTCCAGGCGGGGTATAAGTTGCAGCCACTCTCGGCTTTTCTGGGGAAGCCCGCACCCAAACCCGCCCCGGCGATTGAGTGGATTCGGCCGCTGACGCCCGCAGACCAGAAGACGTCGTTGGAGTTCTTCAACGTCCTCAACTTCGTTCTGCAGTTCTGCCCAACCGCGCCTTCCGAGAAGGACCTGATGAAGCGGTTTGGCGAGATCGGTATTGGAGCGGGTAAGCACATCGACGTAGCGAATCTCTCGCCCGAGGTGAAACAGGCGATGTCCGATGGTATAGCCGATGCCTGGAAAGAGCTCAAGGAATTCCAAGAGACCCTTCTGGCGACCGGCAAAGTAAACAGCGGAGATTTGTTTGGCACGCGCGAATACCTGAAGAACAAATATCTCTACCGCTTCGCCGGGGCGGTGTTGGGAATCTACGGCAACTCGAAGCAGGAGGCCCTGTATCCTGTCTATCAGTTGGATGCAGCCGGCAAGGGCCTGGACGCCTCGAATAACCGCTATGCCTTGCGTTTCGCGCCCGGCCAGTTGCCGCCTGCCAATGCCTTCTGGTCTTTGACGATGTACCAACTGCCGGAGTCCCTCTTGGTCGCGAACCCCATCAATCGATATCTCATCAATTCTCCGATGCTACCGGGTCTCAAGCTCGACCCCGATGGTGGGTTGACGGTTTACATTCAAAAGGATTCGCCCGGCAAGGACAAGGAATCCAACTGGCTGCCCGCGCCCAATGGGCCATTTATGACAGTTCTGCGGATCTACTGGCCGAAAGAAGACGTCCTCAACGGCACATGGAAACAGCCGCCTGTCGTGAAGGTCGCCGATCGCTGATGAACGTATAGGTCGGTATGTTTTCGTTCGGGTGGCTAATTTCGGGGACACAATACTCAATTGGGCTCTCGCGCGCACTACCTGCCATGAATGTTCTGTGGATTCGTAGGGACAATTTAGTATTGTGTCCCCGAAATTACTGAGGCTATAGATCAAGTGCGAGATCAGACAACGGGCATAGTAAAGAGCGATCGGATACGGCTATGGCCGCCGGCGGCGATTGCATTGATTCACGTGGCGGCGGCAGTGGCATTGCGCTTGTTCGGATCGACGAACAATATCGAGAACGGGATCGCGCTGGGCGGGGTCCCGCTGATATCGACGCTCCTGTTTGTTCTCTGGTGGCTGGCGTTGAGCCGGGTACCGGTATGGAGCCGCCTCGCGGGCTTTGTTCTATTCGGTGTCGCCGTTACGGTAATCGCACTTTCTCAGCGTCCCCTATGGTTCGGCGCCTTGTTGGTCGCGATTGCCGTGCCTTATATGACCATAGGTACGGTGCTGGTCTTGCTGGCGACATATCGGATGCGGTGGCGGACACGGCGTTGGCTGCTTGTAGCATGTCTTTTGGGGTGTACGGGGGTCTTTGGCGCCCTACGTGTGGAGAGTCTCGGCGGCGATTTAGCACCCATTCTGTCCTGGCGATGGCGTCCGACGGAGGTCGAGCGCTCAGAGAAGGAGTTCGCTTTGGAGGGGGGCGGTGTGGCGGAGCTCCCCCCCGTTCCGGGTCCGGACGACTGGCCTGATTTTCGCGGGGCCGGGCGGCAAGCCATCCTCAATGGCGTGCGCTTCCGTATCGACAAGAGCGCGCCGCCCCGAGAGATATGGCGGCGGCCAATCGGCGCAGGCTGGTCGTCGTTTATCGCGGTGGGCGACTATCTGTTTACCCAGGAGCAACGCGGCGAAGAGGAATTGGTGACCTGTTACCAAGCGGCCACGGGGGAACCGGTATGGAATAACAGCATACAAGCGGTCTATGACGATTCGATGGGATTGGGGCCGCGCGCTACGCCGGTGTATGCCGAGGGCAGACTTTACACACAAGGGTGCACTGGAATTCTGCAGTGCCTTGATGCCACTACAGGCGCGGGTATTTGGCAGCGCGATCTGAAGAAAGACGCGGAAATGGATGTGCCCACGTATGGATTCTGCAGTTCACCCCTTGTGGCCGGGCATCTGTTAATCGTGTTCACCGGCGGGGGCGAAGGTGAGTGTGTCATCGCTTATGACGGTATTACCGGCGCGGAGGCATGGCGGGGAGGAGAGTTGGGCGGCGGTTACTGTTCCCCGATGCTGGATGCGGTAAGGGGCGTGCCGCAGGTGGTCATGGCAAGTAATGCCGGGTTGGAGGGTTTTGTGGCGGAGACGGGGGACCGGCTGTGGGCTTATAAATGGAAAAGCGAGAAGTACCCTCGCAGCGTACAACCATTCGTATACAACCAAGAATGCGTGATGCTGGCAGCAACGACCGGCACCGGAACGCGCCTGGTGCGCGTCAAAGAACAGGATTCTGAGTGGACGGCCGAAGAGAGATGGACATGTGAGAAATGCCGGCCGTACTTCAACAACGGCGTATTCCACGAGGGCCACTACTACGGATATGACGGCGAGCGCTTGGCCTGCCTTGAGGTCGAAACCGGCAAGCGGCTCTGGACAGGAGAGCCGTTCAGCGGACAGTTGCTGCTTATTGCGGACATGGACATGCTTCTCGTGCTGAGCGAAATAGGAGAAGTGGCTTTTGTTCCGGCTGTACCGGGCGGGTTCAGGGTGATCGCCCGTTTCCAGGCGATCGGCGGCAAGACCTGGAATCACCCCATCATTGCGCACGGGAGATTATTCGTCCGGAATGCAGAAGAAGCGGCGTGCTTCGAACTCGCGGTCGAGGGGTGAGGCTGCGGGACGCGAACCCGCGGCCCAATCGCGGGTTCGAACCCCGCCCCCGCTACTTTCAGAGAGATGGCATCGGCGCCTACGGAAAGGATGCGGCTGATTTCCTGTGCATGGAGCGTTTCTCTGCGTTTGAATGAGAATCGGCGCGGGCGCTACGCTGGTCTCGTAAGGGAAGTCTTGGCAAATCATGGGGGAGAAGACGCGAGTGTGTCTGCAATGGCAGTAGCGATTCTGCGTCTGACTGCTACAAGCGCACGTGCTGAATCTGCCGCGGCGAACTCGACATAGGCTTGCGAACAGAGGAGCCCCGACTTTGAGCAAAGGTCTTACGATGCATCGTATCTTGTGGTCTTGCGTTCTGACGTGTCTCTTGCACTTCTGCAGTGCATGCGCGGAGTTCGGGCATGAAAGCGCCGGGCCGACTGACAAACCCGCATTTACGCTTGCACGGGATGGGCAGCCTGCGTGCACGATTGTTGTGTCGGAACACGCGACGCCCGCGGCGCGCTTGGCGGCGCTAGAGCTTCAATACCATGTGCTCAAGATTACGAGCGCCGAGTTGTCAATCCGCCCTGATACCGACCCTGTCACCGGACCGCGGGTGCTTGTGGGCGACAGTTCGGCGACTCGCGCGATGGGACTCAAAAGCACGGATTTCGCCCCGCAGGAGTATCTCATCGCGTTTCGCCCAGAGACTGTGATCCTCATCGGCCGCGATTGGGAGGACACGGATGCCAATCGGCGGGAATTCGGCCGGCCCATGAGTTGCGGTAACACGCTTGCTGACACGCGCCACCGCATTGACTATTGGAAGACAGTGGGCTTGCCTGAGCGAAGCACGGGTGAAATCGAGCTTCCGGGCGTCTATGCCGACCAAGGAACCTGTTATGCAACTTATGACTTCATCGAACGCTTCTGCAACGTCCGCTGGTACGGACCATCGGAAACGAGCATGGTGTTTCCCTCCCAGAAGACCCTCACGGTTCAAGGCGTGGACATACGCCGTTCGCCAGCCCTTAAGTGCCGCAATGCGCTATGGTCCGGCAATTGGCCATTCATGCAGAAGCAATGGGGGCCGGTCATGCGGCAGGAGGTGTATTTGTTCTGGCGGCGACTGCGCCTGGGTGGCGAGAAATGGGCCTGCAACCACACATTCCATCCCAAAACCATTCAAGCCATGTTCACGAATCCCGAATATCAGGCCCAAGGAAAGGGTCGTGGGACGCAGCTCTGTTACACGAATCCCAGACTGGTGGAGGAAGTCGCCCAGATGGCACGCGATTTCTTCGATGGAAGGAGAGACGTCCCCGAGGGCTGGAAAGCAGTAGGCAATTACTTTGCGATTGTTCCGGACGACAATTCGAATTTCTGCACTTGTGAGCAATGCAGGGCGCTGCTGGATTCAGGTAAGGACATGGGAACCGGGCAGTTTAGCAGCGGCACGGTCAGCAACTACTTTTTCTCATTTGTGAATGCGGTTGCGCGGGAAGTGCGGAAGACTCATCCCGACAAGTACATTGCCACGCTGGCTTATTGGAATTATGCCCTGCCACCGCACGGCTTCGAGGTCGAGCCAAATGTATCCGTGGCCCCATGCCTGCACACCTGCGTATACGCCATCCACGAGGAGATGCGCGAGAATGATATGCGGCTTTACAGGGAATGGCTGCAAAAAGCCAAGGCGCCGATGTTTCTCTGGAACTACTACCATCATCCCATGGAGCCTGCGCTCATCGATAAATGGAAGTGTTTCCCAAACGTGATGGTGCACGAAACGGCGAAGTCCATGCGCATGTTCATTCGGGATGGTGTCCGGGGGATCTTCGTGTGCGGCGAACAGGACATGCTCGAAGCATATGTGATCGCCAAGCTCTGGGATGACCCCGCTCAAGACGTGGACGCCATACTGCACGAGTTCTTCCGCCGCTATTTCGGCGCGGCCGCCAAACCGATGGAGGAGTTTTACAGGCGCATTGAGCAAATTGCCTGCGACCCGGAAAACTATCCGCCGCCCTTCCATCGAAAGAATGGCATCGACTGGAAGAACGTCGCGTGGACACACCTGGGAACCGCAGAACGAATGGAACAACTGGGTGAACTGATGTCCGAAGCACAGGCCCTCGCGCAATCGGACCTGGAGAAACGCCGCGTCGGCCTGTGGTACGACGCGATCTGGAAGTGGATGGAGGAAGGCCGTGCTGAGTATGTTGCCTCGTTGCGCGGGAATAGCCAGGCGGAAATTCGATGACACCATCGCCGGCGTCGGTACAGGCCGGTAACGCACGGGCGGCGGCTGCACCTCTCCAGGTTAACCAGAAACCGTACGTCGGAGGCACGGACCGGTACTATCACGGGACGAACTGCGCGAACCTCCCTGTGCAACACCGGCAGAAAGAAGACGTCCGCAGTTTAGAGGCCCTGGGATACACGCCATGCCCGGTCTGCGGCGGGAAAGACATGGCCGCCACGCGCAACAGTGCGGCTAGGCGGCCCGCACGTGAAGAACTCGTTTTCCAGACGGATCAGTACGCACAGATGACACATCCCAGACGCCGTACGAAGCGGAAAACGTGAGAGAGGCGTCGCGGGACGACGAATTCAGACGTACGCCCGACCCCCACAAGTTCTTGCCTGGCAACAAGAACGAGTTTTCGGGAACGACAGGGTTCGCCCGCGTGCCCGAAACGATCTGCAGGCGTGGCTTCTGGTGGTCACACTGATCCGCCAGTGGGAAACAGAGGATCGTGAAGAAGATGATCTGTCAGACCCAGCGGGCGCGGGGCCACGCCAGTTGACAGCATCGAATTCTGTCCCTAGACTGCTGCTGGGGGTAGGGGCCCCAAGAAGAAGCGAGGGAACATCCCATGCCAACGACACTGTTGAGAATTCGCCTGAACCACGCAGTTGGGGCAATCACGCTCATCGCTGTGTTTGTTGTGCTAAGCGGTTGTCCTTGTTCGTATCACCTTGTGCCAAGCCTGTTGGGGATGGCGGAAGAGGACTTGGAGGCGGCGCTGAGCGATACGGGACTCCTGTCGGGCGAGGTGACTGACGCGTTGAGCGATACGGTTCCCGTGGGGTGCGTCGTATCGCAGGAGCCGCTGCCGGGCGCGTGGGCAGCTCCAGGCAGCACGGTCAACATTGTGGTCTCCGCTGGGCCGGACTGCGCAGATTCCACGAACGCGCCGATCCCCGGCATGCGTCCTGTCTCGTTCGCAGACGCGACGGCGCTGGGCGCCTACGTACGAGGCATGCAGACCGTTGCCGCCGGCGGCGAGCCCCGGGGCGTCGCGTGGGCCATGGTCAACACGGCCTGCGAGGAACGCACGCTGGCGATGCAGTATGCGATCGCATCGGTGTCGTTTCCGCTGAGCGAGACGCCCCCTGTCATGCGCGAGGAGGACATCACGCCAGAACACATCGCGGACTTGGCCGAAAACGCGGGCATTGACGTGGCCACGATCAACGTCAGCGGGCCGCTGATCGCCGAACAAACACTGGTCCAGCCAGACGGTACACCGGTCTCAGGAGACCCCTTCTTCATCTACTGGCCCTACCATCACTCCGTCGTGCTCAACGTGGACGGCGAACTCATGGTGCTCGACCTTTCGGTGCAGGATGAACCTATGACGATCGAGGCGTGGGTGCGGAGCTTTGTTACGGACGATGTGGTGTGCGTCCGGATGTCGGACACCCGTTTCCAGCGGGAATGGGGTTACTGGCTGGACGTGATGGGTTATTCGGGGACCGCCCCCCGGCCGCCGTGCCTCTGCGGCTACACCATCACGCCGATATTCCGTTTTCGGTGGGACCAGGACCCCCTTGTGGACGTGCTCCGCTGGACGCCCATCAACTTGGAGACTCAACTAGACGGATTCGGTTTCATTCTCGAGAGCGAATATGGCCTGAGCGTTGATGCAAGTGTCTTGCCGTTATTCACGTCAAACTACGCGTCTCAAGACGAAGCGTATCTCTGCAGTCGCGTGCCTCTGCCATACTGCAACGGTTAATTTCGGGGACACAATACTCAATTGGGCTCTCGCGCGCACTACCTGCCATGAATGTTCTGTGGATTCGTAGTGACAATTGAGTATTGTGTCCCTGAAATTAGATTTCATTACCCATAGTTATCTATCTTCGTTATATTGACAGTCCCTGAGACGCAGGATATGCTGGCCTCAATTCGAAGGCTATGTTTGTGTTTTCTCGGACCGGCCGGGAGGCTGCACCCGTCCAAGGAGGATCATCAATGTTAAGCCCGGGGCGCAAGGTCAGGCTGAATCGTAGTGGACGTGGAGGCGGGATGTCACGGCGAACATTTCTGGGGGGGACTGCCGGGGCGGCGGTATTGGGCGTTGTTGCCCGGCATGCGCTGGGAGCAGCAGACCCTATTCCGCCGAGTGAAAGGACAACGCTGGCGTTCATTGGGACGGGCGGACAGGGCATACAGAACCTCATGTCGCTGCTCCAGTTCGCTGAGGTACAGGTTGTGGCCGTGTGCGACGTGGTAAAGGAGTCGAGCGACTATCAGTCATGGAATTGGTCATCGGGCAGGGATCGCAAACCCGCTGGCCGGGAACCTGCGAGGCGGTTGGCGGACGAGTACTATACGAAGACGAGTGCTTCTGGCAGCTATCAAGGGTGCCGGGCCTACGCGGATTACCGTGAACTCTTGGACAAGGAGGATGTCGATGGCGTGGTCGTGTCGACGCCGGACCACACTCACGCGGTCATCACAATGGCGGCGCTGAAACGGGGCAAGCACGTCTATTGCGAGAAACCGCTCACGTACTCGGTGTATGAGGCGCGGCAAGTCACGGAGGCAGCGCGCAAGGCCGGCGTGGCCACGCAGTTAGGCAATCACGGCCAGGCCGCGGAGGAAGCACGGGTGACCTGCGAGATGATATGGGAAGGCGCTATAGGGCCCGTGCGCGAAGTCGAGGTTTGGCACGGGGCGCGGTTCTGGCACTATCCCGCCTTCGAGGGACGGCCCACGGACACCCCGCCCGTCCCTGACGGGCTCGACTGGGACCTCTGGCTGGGACCCGCGCCCGAACGGCCTTATCACCCCGAGTATTGTCCGTGGACGTGGCGGAACTGGTGGGATTTCGGAACCGGGCTCCTTGGCGACCTCGGGTGCCACAAGCTTTCTACCGTATTCAAGGCCTTGAAGCTGACCTATCCTGTAAGTGTCGAGGCGAGTTCCACGAAACTTGACCCGGAGATCTATCCCCAAGGGGTGATCGCCCGCTATCAGTTCCCAGCCCGGGGTGACATGCCGCCGGTGAAGCTGACCTGGTATGACGGCGGGTTGAAGCCGCCGCGTCCCGAGGAACTCGAGCCCGAGTACCGCATCGAAGACGTTATCTATACGGGTGAGAAAGGGAAGATGATGGGTTACCGACTAATCCCCGAGGCCCGCATGGAGTCGTACGCGATGCCCCCCAAGACGCTTCCCCGTTCAGTGGGACACTACAAGGAATGGGTAGACGCGTGCCGGGGCGGGGCGCCCGCAGGAGCGAATTTCGTGGACCACGCGGGGCTGCTCACCGAGACGCCGCTGCTGGGCAACGTTGCCCTTCGCGCGGGGACCAAACTCGCCTGGGACGGCCCCAATCTCAAGTTCACCAACAACGAAAAGGCGAACGACTACCTCCATCGCCCGTACCGCGACGGCTGGAGCCTCTGAACCAAGGCCGAGTCATCCACGGCGTGCGGGGACGCCCGGGCTGCGATTGGGCTTCGCGGGCGACACAGCGGTCGCGCGGCAACCTCACCTGGCCAATCTGGCGTTCCTCGAACCGGTTGACCTTGCGGCCACGGGCGCAGCCGCCGTAATGGAAGTAGACTTGGTCGTCAACAAGAACCTGCCCGTCGATCCAGGCATGGGCGTGATCCCGGGCGGCTTTCTGCGGATCTGGGTCGAAGAAGTGGGCAGGTTGCGCACCCGGGTCTGGCCATCGTGGGTCCACGCGAGAGCGGTGTACCCTACGCCATAGGCATCGGGCGGGTCGTCGGCCTTGAGAACGTCCCGCAGCACCTTCACCATGCCGATGAGAAGATCTCGGCGCGCAAGGTAGCCGTCCATGGCCTAGAACTGTGTTTCGCCCTGGTCAATGCGCGGGTGGAGCAATAGGACGTACCCGGGGCTGCAAATGCGGATGGATAGCACCCTACAATTACCGGGCTATCCGGCGTTCGATACGCAATAAGGCGTCGGCGGCAGCGACCCCGACTTCAGCATGGGGAGCGCTCAAGAGTTGTTCACCCTATTCTGGCTCGGCCGCGGCAAGAAACAAATGGAAATCGGTCATCGTTGTATGATACAAGATCCCCCACGCCAGCCGGAAGCGGAGCAAGGCGGAAAGTCTTCCTTTACGATTTTCACAAGTCAACGTTCTCGACAAAGGAGCTATACAATGTTGAAGTACAAGTATGTAGGCATATTGTTGCTTGGATTGTTAGCCTTCCTGAATTTCGGCTGTCCGCCTTCGCCGACCACGGTAACGGTCCCCGATGTGCAGGGCATGACTGAGACCGGTGCAGCGCTCGTGCTTGGAGCTGTGCCGCTCCAGCTTGGGGCTGTCACAACCGAGGCGAGCCTTACCGTCGATGTCGGCCTGGTTATCCGGCATACGCCCGCGGCGGGAACCAGTGTTGAACAAAATACAGCCGTGGATCTTGTCGTTTCGAGCGGTGTGGAAGTGCCGAACCTGTTTGAACAGACTCAGGATGCTGCCGAGGCAGCACTGACGGCTGCGCACTTGCAGCTTGGCGATGTAACCACGGAAGCCAGTGAAACCATCGAGGCGGGGCATGTCATATCGCAAACGCCAACGGGAGGCACTCACGTAAACGCCGATACGGCAGTGGACCTTGTGATCTCCACGGGGCCGGGGCCTGTTGCAGATGAGCCAACTGTTGGCTGGAGCTACATACCAACGCCAAACAGCATCTGGGGTTTGAATATTGAGAATGCCTCGGACGGGGGCTATCTGGTAAGCGGCGGCGATACTGGCTATCACATGTACGGGCTGAAGCTTTCGGCGAGTGGCGCCAAGTCCTGGGAACTGTTTCCATCACGTATTGTAGGCACCGCTGAGTATTGGCGATGCACGGCAAAGGGGCTCGTCGAAGCCGACGACGGTGGCTTTGTCTTTCTTGGGCGCGGGCAACTACCGGATGACGAGATTCCTACTGACACGTGTTACGTGCTTGTGAAATATGACTCCGGCCGCAACCAAGTCTGGGAGAAGGCGTATTCGCCGTATCGACCCGGAACTACGGTTTACTGTGGTCCCAACAACCCTGCGATCCTCGAGCCGACTGGCGACGGCGGGTATGCCGCGTTTGGCGTTTCGTATATTGGGCCCTATCAATCGACTATCCTGAAGACTGACAGCCTGGGCGAGCTGGGCACTTCGGGCTTCGTGACGGTCATTGACACCGACAATAACGGCGATTACCCCGAAGAGATTGAAGATGGCCAACAGACGTCTGACGGCGGATATGTCCTGGCAGGAAACGCGCAGGACGACGGCCAATACTACGCTCTCATCATCAAGACAGACGGCGATGGGGGGTGGCAATGGTCGCAATTGTACCAGTATACAGAAGCTAACCATGGCGCTCTCGCGCATGCAGTCACACAAACGGCGAACGGCAGCTACCTCGTCGCGGGAGACCTCATCAACAACATCACGAAAGCGTTGATGTATGGGACGTGGCTGGCCAAGCTCAACAGCGAGGGTGAGGTGGAGTGGTCGAATTGGGAGCCAGACGTCCAGAAAGTTGAGGATCCGCGGGTAATCAAGGAAACCCCTGACGGTGGGTTTATTGTAGGCGGTAAGAGCCATGCGGGCTACATGATGTTGTCGAAGTTTTCGGCGGCCGGCGTCCTTCTCTGGAATTTCGAGATGGAAGAGTTTGGCGCAAAACGGATCCAGGACTTGGTACTGAATGAGGACGGCAGTTGCGTCGTTGTGGGTTCAGGCGGCACCAGCGGGCCCACAGCCGTCGTCAGAATTGACTACGTCTTCGTACCTCAGGACTGAGCTTGGTAATTTCGGGGACACAATACTCAATTGGGCTATTGCGCGCACTACCTGCCATGAATGTTCTGTGGATTCGTAGTGACAATTGAGTATTGTGTCCCCGAAATTACGCGGGGCATCAGGCATATTGTCCCCTGATCTTTACCGCATCACTTATCCAGGCGCTGATGTTGTCAGCGATGTGATTGTAGACGTCTTTGCTCCTGCTGAAAGGCGGGTCATAGGCAATCACGATCCTGGAGAACGTGCCCGACCTGAACGTGATATCGTCAAAAGGGTTTCTCCCTTTGGGTGATTGTTCCCCCCAGCGGTCTTCGAGGTTGTGGACATAGATGCCAAGCACACCCTTTCGGGCTTGCCAAGCCCTTCGGATTTCGTAGTTTATCAATTTCCGTTCGGCTGTGTACTCGCCAATCAGGACGATCGCGGCATCCTTCCCCTGGAGTTGACTGTCGAGCCATTTCTGAATGGTAGCGGCACCACCTTTCGTAATGGTTTCCCAGTCATTGTCCGTTGCGGGTTGATTTCCTTCGACGAAGCGGATTTGCCGTACCTTTTCGGCACGCGAGCTGTCCTGCTCGTAGTGAAAACTGTAGAAAACTTTCCATGCCATGGACCTGCCCTCCCTACCCCTTTTTGCCTACATGCCTCCGTCCCTGCCGTGTACGTAGTCTTCGAAAATGAGACACTCAATCAGAACCGCTTACAACCTCAATCGAATATCTTGACTATACGGGCCGTCGATCTTGCCTATTCACTGAGCTGCCCTGGCGCATTCCAGGAAGAGTTGTCTCGCCGAGCCGGTCTCGCCAATCAAGTAGACCGGCGAGGCGGTGAGGCGCAGCCTGGACCTGTTGATTTCCTGCCCCATGATGTTGAGACGAGTTGCTCTGTCCGGCACGCTGACCGTTGCGTTCTCTTCCGGGTCCCATAACACCAGAACGGCCTGGCGGCCGGTCTCAAAGGCGAAAACCAGGCCACCTGCGCCGGTCTTGTCCGCAATGTATTGCGGGCTGGGTCCCATCAGTTCGGTGAAGACGGCGAGTGCGGCGAAAACCTTACGCACGCCGCCGCCGGCAAACAGGCAGCTTTCCGTGCCGGGTTTGTTTACCGAACCGGTGCATCCGGAATGCAGAAAGATCTTTTCGCCGCCGCGCCCCAAAAACATCGTGCAGTAACGGATGATGTAATCAGCGACGTCTTTCTCGCTGAGGAGTCTGCTTTCGGAAAATGAACCCGGCGTGGGTTTGAACGGCGTGCGTGGCAGGTCGTCGGTGCCGAAATAGGAGAATTCGGTCATCCAGATGGGCTTGGGGCCGCCGTGCGCTTTCATTGCCGCCAACAACTCTTCGCTTAGTGTGAAACGGGCTTCCGGCTCGGTCTTGCCGGGGTAGTCATGAACGCCGAAGATATCGACGGTATCAAGGATGCCCGCCTCCACCGTCGGGATGGTGTATTTCGCATTGTTGAACATGCCCGTCCCTCCAACGATGCGGGCGCCGGGGTTGGCGGCCCGGATAGCGGAAGCGGCTGTCCGGAGCAGGTTGAGGTAATCGTCGAACGTGTGGCCTTCAAGCGTCGTGCTGCGCAAGGAAGCGGTATCCGGCAGCGAATAGGATGTAAACAGGGGCTCATTCAAGAACTCCCAAACTTGGACCTGCTCCGTGTAACGACCGACTCCGGCTTTGATGAAGTTGGCCAGTTCGTTTGCATCCCGTGGCATCCAGGCCCATCGCGCCCGCGGTATCAGTTCCTGATCGTCGCCTCGTCCTCCCGCTCTGTAACGCTCCGACTCGGCCTTGAGCGTTTCCAGGGACGGCGCCGTGGAATTCCATTCGGCCGAGGGAAAAGGGATCATGGCTATCACGTTCACGCCGTGAGCGGCGACCCGGTTTATTTGCGGGTCGCTGATTTCCCACTGAAATTTCCCGGGTTCTGGTTCAACGTGCTGCCATTTGAGCGACCAGTCGCGATACCAGCTCACGCCGGCCTTCTTAGCCAGCTCGATCAGGAATTCCGTGGGATAGGCGTGGTTGACGCCGATAACGGTCTCACGCGCTGTTCGCGGCGGGACGATAGCCACACGCACCAGGCGCGCCTCCTCCGTCTGGCCGCTCCTGCAAACGGCCACCAGCCGGTAAAAGCCCTGCCACTGTGCCGGCAGGGGGACGGTTTTCTTCACCAGGGACGATGGCGGGACCTCTATGGTAACGGCAGGAAGTTCGACCGGATTGTCGAAGAAATCGATCACCCTGAAACTCACTTTGGCGCGTGCGGGGGCATTCGCGCTGTTGCAGGCAGTGATCTGCAGGCTCGCGGGCTCGCCTGTGGTAAACACGCCAGCGGACGCCGAGGGGACAATGCCGACTTCGAGTTCGTTGCGCGGCACGAAGCTTGTGGCTTGGGTCCCTTTCTCAAGCTGGATGGCGTCCACGTCCACGATGACGTTCTCTTCCTGTGCCAAGTCCGGTCCGGCCAGTACAAAGAGAAACGGATACTTGGGCACGAACGTGTGGCTGTACCGTTTCCAGTCCTGTGTGAGAACCACCGTCTCGAGAATCTCCTCCGGTTCTGCCAACAACCCCTGGGCGGGGTCTTCATTCTCAACGCCGAAGGCGGCTGGTACACCGTTGCGGGATGCGCGCATGTCGAGGGAGATTGTATAGGGCTCGCCGGGGTTCACCTCGAGCCAACCCAGATTCGCCGCCAACGGCCGCAACTCGCGGTGATTCACCGGATGGAAGTAGTCAAAATGGAATACGGGCGTGTGGTTACCGCCCAGTTGGATGCGCAGAAAAGCCCGGCCATGAGTGCCTGACGACTCTTCCACCGTGCCGTGCAGAGCACTCAGGTTGCCCCAATTCGGCGCCAGAGGAGCCCAAGCGTTCTGGAAACCGGCGCCATGCCCGAGGGAGGACCATCCGGCCTCGCCCGCCTCGAAGGACGCGTTGGGCACCAGATTCTTTCCTCCCAGCGCGGCGATGGTGTCCGTAAAGCGGACCTTTTCTTCGGTCTTGTCTCCGTATGCGACGTTCAGCCCCACACACCAAAGTACCGGGCACAGCAGCAACGCTGCCACAGAGCGGGCGGTTTTCTCGGATTCTTGCACGGTTTAACCCTCCCCTTCCTGGGATTGCTTTCTCATTTCGAAGCGAGCGAAACTGTATCCGCGAGGTCACCATTATGATTCTGAAGATGCTCTTATCTGAGTTAATCAGAGAATGGCCGTGCGAATCAATCACGTGGAATCGGCGGCCACGCTGAAGCATGTCGGCGGGAGCGGCATCGGACGCGGCCTTCTTTCCGTGGAACGAAGGCGGCATCTACCGTGCTGAACGGGTTGGCCCAAATTCGAAGGCATACCCAAAAGGACGCGGACCAAGGCCAGTTTGATGCCGCCACGATGACGAGCGTGTCCTCGGTTGCGCCAAGGCCGGGCTTGCCTGAAATGGAGTTGCGAGCGCGCGGATTTGTGCCAACTGAACTCGTGCTCTTGTTTCGCGCGGCAGGCCTGAAAGTCTTGAACATCTGGGGCGGAACGGCAGGAAACTGGGGTAAACGCCCCATCGACCTGGATGAGATCGAAATCATGGTCATCGCTCAAAAGGGGCATCGCTCCGTCTGAGCCGTCTGATTCGCCTGAGCAATGTAAACGCGGGTCGAGAAATGTAGGGGGAATTAGGGCGGTCGAGAAGGGCCAATACCGCGGTTTCGGGCCCTATTCGGACCTGGCACAGGGCGCGCTGCTTACATCGCAGCAATCGCGGGGGTGTTGAGAGCGAATAGATTATTGGACCAGGATATAATGGGTTCTGGCGGCGGGAGACATCGGTTACAGGCTCGTGAGGTCTTGTGCGGAAGAATGCATTATCATGATCAAAATATGAAAAGAATGCGTCATCTCGACCGCCCCATGGCACTCGCGTGCGCGCTTGGGGTAGTCCTCATGCTCTGCGGCTGCGTCAGCACGCCGAGTGCGCGCAACCAGCGCCTGGATCATTTTGACCCGTCGTACGGATACCGAATGAAGAACTTCGGACCGAGCGGCGCCAACAGCGACTCGCTCGTGGTCGTGTTGACGTTTTCGGGGGGCGGCACGCGGGCCGCGGCCTTGGCCTACGGCGTGCTCGAGGTCCTGCGCGACACCCGGATCACGTGGGGAGGAGCCGAACGTTCACTGCTCGACGAGGTGGACGTCATCTCGTCGGTGTCCGGCGGCAGCCTTCCTGCGGCATACTACGGCCTGTTCGGCGACCGCATCTTCGAGGACTTCCCTGAGAAGGTTCTGTACAAGAACATCCAGGGCAATCTGATCAAGCAGCTCCTGTTTCCACGCACGAATTTCCGCCTGTTGTCCCCGTTTTTTACCCGCACCGACATTATGGCCATGCGATTCGGCCGCGAGTTCTTCGAAGAAAAGACGTTTGCCGATCTGTGCGCCGCGGGACGGCGTCCGTTCCTGATCATCAACGCTACGGACATTGCGCCGGGCACGCGGTTCGAATTCACTCAGGACCAGTTCGATCACCTGTATTCCGATCTCGGTTCTTTCCCGATAGGCTATGCGGTGGCGGCTTCGGCGGCATTTCCGGGCGCGTTTCCTCCGCTGACGTTGCGGAATTATGAGCGTGGCGCAGACTATGGACTGCCGGAATGGGAGAGAGCTGCTCTGGCCGCCGAGGAGCCCGACAGCTGGACCTACGACCATGCGCGCAGCCTGGCGCACTACGGCCAGCGGGGTCGGCCCTTCATCCATCTCACGGATGGCGGCGTGGCCGACAACCTGGGGTTGTTGCCGGTCATCCAGGTGCTGCGCCAATCGCTTGGGAACGATTCGGACATACCCGCGGGCTATTTCAAGGGCGTCGAGAAGTTTCTGATTATTACCGTGAACGCGGAGACGAGCGTTGACCGCGGTTGGGATGCGAAGGAGTCGCCCTTGGGATTCATCAAGACGCTCCTCGCGGCAGGCACAACGCCCTTGTCCAATTTCACACGGGCCGAGGTCGAGTATATTCGCCTGCTTCTCCGAAGCTATGAACTTCAGGGTCTGCTGGATTGCGGCGGTACGGACGCGAACGGAAACAAGCCTTCCGGACCGGACTGCCGTTTCGTCGAAGTGAGCTTCGCGGGCATCGAAAATCCGGACGAACGCCAGGTCCTCGACAGTCTTCACACCAGTTTCAAACTCGAACGCGAACAGGTCGACCTGCTGCGTGCGGCCGCCGCGCAGATTCTCGCCGGTCACAAGGGCTTCCAGGAGTTCGTTTCAGAGCTGCAAACAGCGGGTAAGCCATAGGCCTGTCCGTAAGCAGCCATGCGCGGGGAGCTTTGAGCCCCCGGTCGTGCCCGGCGGGTACTATCCAATGGCATACTGTGCCGCCGCAGGGAAGAACACCTTGGCCAGGCTGTATTTACGGGCACGGGAGGACTCATCAATGACTCAAAAGGCGCTATTCAAACGAGGATCATGGCGGTGTTTCATGATTGTCAGCGCCGTGGCATACGTGTGCATTTCGGCTGCCGCCGAGGAATATGCCGGGACGCCGTATGAGGGCGCGGACACGTTCGCCGACACGTGGGTCGCGACCGACGCCCTTGGACGCGAGGTTCCGGGCCTGGACGAGACCGGGCCCGTGAAGCCCGACAAGTGGGCGGGCATTTTCTACTGGACCTGGCACCGTCCCAATCCGGGGGGCCCAAACGATAACACCAAGCTCATCGCCACGGCCAGGGACGGCGTGGTGGCGTGGCCGCAAAACGGGGCGCCGCACCATTGGGGCGAACCGGAACTTGGGTACTACCTGATGACCGATCCCTTCGTAATTCGAAAGCACGCGAGCATGCTTTCCGATGCGGGAATCGACGTTATTCTGTTCGACACCACCAACCCTCCCTGGACCTGGAAGGACGAATACGAGGCCCTCTGCCGCGAGTACACGGCCATGCGGCAAGAAGGCAACCGCACTCCCGCTATCGGTTTCATCGCGCCGTTCTGGGACCCGACCGAGGTGGTCAAGCGCCTCTGGGACGACCTTTATAAACCCGGCCTTTGGCGCGACCTCTGGTTCGTGTGGGACGGCAAACCGCTGCTTTTGGCCAACAAGGAGTTTATCAAAGACCCGGAAATGCTCGCCTTTTTCACGTTCCGCCGCCCCATGCCCGATTATTGGCTG
>Ga0209201_1000499_pt1 | contig 54273 bp, 55 predicted proteins | sample AD_UKC055_MetaG_FD_184411 | JGI IMG/M metagenome (GOLD analysis project Ga0209201, IMG submission 184411) | Active sludge microbial communities of municipal wastewater-treating anaerobic digesters from USA - AD_UKC055_MetaG (SPAdes) (version 2) | ecosystem: Engineered > Bioreactor > Anaerobic >... | reverse complement strand
GAATGTGGGCATAAGGAATTGACTTCCTGCCCCTGACCCCAGTTCCTACCAAGATCTCTCCACCGGCCTTCGTTTGAGTAGTATTAAACCCGAGAGCCGATAGAAGATTTCCTTTAGGACTCTTGAACCTCTGCGAGCCCAGAGCCTTAACTTCGTTGATAGCGAGCGGCCCCCAGCGCTGCATAGTATCAAAAACCCACGATGGCCGAGCCAGTACTTCCAGCTTCTGCCGAGCGCCTTTGCTATCGTAAGAAACTTTAATCATCTAAACACCGCCCGGCGGTAGCGCCTCAATGCCTGCTTTACCTCTGGCAGAAACTCATCGTCTTGAATGCGATTGACTGAGCCATCGGGAAAACTCATTGAGCTAACGCCCCAAGCCCGTGTCCGTGTTTTCTGAAACTCGAAAGCCACCTGCTTCAGTGCGGCGAGCTTAATCGCAAGCGGCCAGCTCTCTAACCCGGCCTTGTATTTGACCTCAATTTTTGAGCCAGCAGGAAATCCCTCGGCGCGACAGATAAAGCCATTGTTATCTGAGTAGTAATCACTTATCCCCGTGCCATCGACTGAGACCGAATAAATCTCAATCACTGGCCGGCGGGAGAGGTAAAGAGTCCGATTGCCAACTCCAGTAAAGTGGTCAGTTACATCTCCTGGCTGGGCTAAGGTCTCGAGGTGGTCAACGATCGACCCGGTAACATAAGAGATCAGGTTGGCCAGTATAGTGTCGTTCTCAGATGAGGATTCTTCAAGATAAGCCTTTAGCTCGGAAATGATTATCAGCTCGTTAGCCACTCTCGTCTCCTTTTACTGCCCAGAGGTAAAATGGGCAAGAGAGAGAGCCGGCTTAGAGCCGGCGCTCTCTCGCCTTCTTAACTTGCTTTTTTTCTATCCTTGGCTCGACGGGCTCAGTCTCTACGGCGTTAACCACAACAACATCTAATCCCGGGACACCTCGAGCCGCCGAAGCCAGCTGCGCATCATCAGTCTCAATGAACGATGATGGCGGGATCGAAACAACGCCGCCTCGATAAGGAATCCCGAAGGCCCGACCGAAAGACCAGATTTGATACCTCACGGCTTCACCTTCAGGTGCTTAATCAGCACGCAGCCATTTACATTTTCAATAGCTACGTCAGCTCTCATCGAAAAATAAAAGAATGTCCCTTCTGCTTTAGCGTCCCTTTGAGGTTCAATTTTTATGTCACGATGAAGCCCGATGATGAGGTTGTTTTTGTAGGTTAACAGGCAGTCAGAACCGTCAGTAGTCACGACCGCGAAGTGCTCTCCAGCAGCATGAGGATATAAGAACCCGGTCTCAAACTCAATCGTTCCACTGGCAAGTGTATCTGGTGGTGGCTCTGGATTATCGTCTTGAGTTATCGTTTTGACTTGTAGCACCTCAGACTTATAGCCGGTCGAGGCATCGTAGAACCAGATTAGCTGACCGACCTCAAACCCGGTGGTATCGCTCACGTGAAGCTCATCCTCACCAGCGGCGACTCCCTCGCCCGACTCAATCGCTGAGACCGCAAGGGCATCACCCGTCGGGACGGGCATATCTATTGGCATGAGCGGCGCACCGATGACCGGCACCCGACCATAAGTCACCTCTCCACCCTCAACGATTAGCTTATCGCCGAGAGCTGTCCCCCGGCTGCTGAGCGCCTCGATATAATCTGACTCTACTTCATCATTGACGAAAAACCGAAAGTTCTCGAGCCCCTTTTTCTTATACTTCCCGGGCATGACCTTGAGCGCCTTACCGAATTTGATTTCCCACTGATATGGGGCCGCGGAGTTCTGCTCAGCGATGTAACCAGTGTGGAGCGCAAAGTCTGCGGCTAATCGAGCGTCGAGCACCCTGGCCGGGCCGGTGATAGGGTTTGACTCGTGCAATACCCGCCAGCGCCAGCCCTTCCAGAGGTCTTCAAGGTCAAGTCTCTGGCCTTCAAGAGTCGCCCCGGGCTCGGAGAGATAAAACGCCCGGTCGAGTTCATTTGAAATCTTTTTCGCTATCATCGCCAACAGGTGGTCTTTAAATCCTTCTTCAGGCGAGTCTTCAAGGTCGTCATCAGTGATGAGGACAGCCCCTCTTACCTTTTTAGCCTCAAGAGTTATTGGCCCCGAGGCAAGGCTTGTGATGATATCCGAGCTCACCATTGCCGAACGCGGCTTAAGGACGTTAGAGCCCAGGCCGATTGGCCTAACTACCTTTTGAGTGGACTTCATCTTCTCAACCCGGGCACTGGACTTGAAGACTGAGCTGTCAACCACATAGTCAAGAAACTTATCCGCCTCCTCAGGCGCAAAGCTAATAGGCGAGAGCAGACCTTTTATCACTTTTGTTTTAGTTATCTCGTTTGACATTATCACCTCTGCCCAGATGGCTTAAATTTTTAAGAGTCAGCTTAAATTACCGCTGGCTATTTGACTTTGAGGTTCTTGATGAAGACGCAGGCGTTGAGATTTTCCACAGCAACATCAGCACGGAGCGAGTAGAAGAAGATTGTTCCTTCGAGCTTGGCATCCCGCTGGGTTTCCATCTTGATATCGCGGTGGAGACCGATAATCAGGTTATCTTTATGGGTGAGCAGGCAGTCGGTGGTGTCAAGCGTGACCTCGGTGACGGCCTCAGCATCAGCAGCCAGATGGGTATAGGCAAGGTTCTCTTTGAGGGTCAATGATACACCGGATTCCACTGAATCGACCTCGTGTATTTCCCGCTTGTAGCCGACCTCTTTTTTGTAGATCAGGATTTTATCCCCGGAGGCAAATCCAGTGGTGGCGGCTACTTTCAACACTTTCTGGCCGGCCGCTGAGTTTTCATCAACGGTGGTTGCCCCGCCGCCTGACTTAGCCATGGGCAGGTCAACCGGCATCAGCGGTGCGCTCACGATCGGGACTTTTCCAAACGCAACCTGTCCGCCCTCAAGGATAATCTTATCTCCCAGTGCCGTGCCTCTACCACTCAGGGCATCAACATAATCGGCTTCAATCTGGTCGTTGACGAAGAACCTGAAGTTTTCGAGCCCCAGCTTCTTGTATTTACCCGGCATCTTCTTGAGCGCCTTGGCAAACTTGATCTCCCACTGGTAGGGCGCTGAGCTGTTCTGCTCGGCGATATAGCCGCTATGAAGCGTGAAGCCTGAAGAGCTCTGAGCGTCAAGGATGGTCGCCCCGCCGGCGACAGCGTTAGTATCGTTTAAAATCCGATACCGCCAGCCACGCCACACATCGTAGATGTCCAGCATCGATGCCTCGTCAGGTGCTCCGGGCTCTGACAGATAATAAGCCCCGTCGAGTTCATTAGATATTTGACGGGCGATGATCCCGAGCAGGTGATCGACGAAAGCGTCGCCTTCGGGTGCGTCTTCAAGATCATCATCGCTGACAAGTATCGCCCCGCGGACTTTCTTAGCCGATAGAGTGATCAGGTCGTTAGCTAAAGTATTGATGATGTCATTATCAGTGAGCGTTGATTTCGGTTTTAAAACACCGCCGGCAAGCCCGATAGCCCTGACGTTTTTCTGAGCCTTTGTCATCTTCACGATTCGGGCGTTATTTTTAAAAACGCTCTCATCGATAACGTAATCAAGGAACCGGTCGGCCTCCTCAGGTGAGAAGGTGATGGTCGACAGAAGCCCTTTCTTCAAGACTGCTTTATTGAGTAGTTCGCTGTTAGTCATTTTTGTTAATCCTCTCTAAAAAAACTCGGCCATTTTGTCGTCACGGGTGGCGTAATGTCATCACCCTCAAGCGACTTTTTCACGGCCGGTATAGCTTTAATTTTTGAATCGAGCTCCTCAAGACGTTTATTAACAGACTCAGAGAGAGCCTCGATCGACTTGACGACCTCATCGATACGCTTAGAGACCGCATCGTCGTCAGACTTTTTTTCTTCAGCCTTAGCGGGCTCAGCCGGAGCCGGGGGTGGGTAGCCGTAACCATAAACGGCGTATTTTGTCAGCACCCTCACGGCCTCCTTGATATCATCGGGTAGATCGTCAAAGACCTTCTCGAGAGTCGTAACGGCCGACTTAATCGCCTCGAGCGTCTGAGCGTCAAGACCTTTAAGCCGCTCGACCGCACCCTCGGGAGTCTCAATCATTTTCTCAAGCTGTTTTAGTAACTCATCCATGAAAGCCTCCGATTTTATAACAAGGAATTTTCGCCGATTAGCGGGGAGGTCGACGAGTGAGACCTCATCGATTGAGAGGTCAACGAGTTTTCTGGCGTCTTTTGTTTTTCCCATCACACGCTCACTCTAACTCCCGAGCTAACCTTACAAGTGATAATCTCGACGTCGAGCGGTCTCGGTGAGTGAGCGACCCTCACGTCCGCTGATATTCTCCACCCGACCACCTGCTTTTGTCAAGCGGTCGGTTCAACGTAAGCGTAACCAGCCATCGAGAGACCTGTAATTCTGCCCTCTTTGATAGCCTGCCAGAGCTCGGGGTCAAGCACTCTGAGCGTCATAAGCCATGAGCCTTTTTTGACCACCTCGCCGTTGAGCTCAAACGTCACCGGGGCGATGTAGTTTTCAAGTAACTTGACTGAGTCGAGCGGCTCGCCCGAGTGATTGAGTTTAAACTTCGCACCGGCCTCCATAAAGTGATAACAGGCATCTCGAATCTCATCAGCGTCGGTATACTCGCCCTGAGCGTCGACCTTCTCGGGCTCATAGACGACACCCGTCACGATGTGCTCATCGCCATCGCCAGCCGAGCCCTTGAGTAGTTTCACCTCATAGGATTTTAGCTCAGCCTCTTTTTTTAGCCTGAACGGGTAGTTAGTGATTAACAGCTCAGAGTCTTTAACCACGCCGATCTCTGGTTGCCAGATACGAGGCACGTCAATCTCTTTTAAGATATAGTCTTTAAAAAGCCGCCGGTTGTCAGGCGTGTCATTTAAGGTGATCATAAATTGACCTTTAATCGACTTAACCGCCGAGGCAAACTCAGCCACGTCAAAACCGAAATCCTTGCCCCCCCACTCGTCAGGATAAGGTGGGTCAAGGAAAAAGAAGGTCTGCTTTGAGTCAAACTCTCTGATCACGTCTTTATAGTCGCGGTTTAAAATTTTTGTATTTTTGAGTCGCTCTTTAGCTTTTAACAGCCTGTTATAATCAGGTTCGAGGCTATGACCCGCCGCTCGCCCGGGTGAGAAGGTTGACTGAGAGTTTCGATAAGAGGCTTTAAGCGTATAATAGAATCGATAAAAACGCTCCTCATCTGAGGCTGGTTTTGTCTTATCTGCGATGAGCTCGTTAAACTTTTTCCTTCGACTGATCCAGTCAAACTTCTTAAGTCGCTCGATTGACTCTGTCGTTAGTGACTTGATAAACCGGTAAGCGAAGGCAACCTCGGGATTTTTGTCATTTAAGACCTCAATCTCGCTCGGATCTTTTCGCCAGAAAACAGCCGCCCCGCCGGCAAACGCCTCAACGTAAGTCCGGTGATCAGGAATGTTTTTTACAATCATCCCGGCGATAAACTTTTTACCCCCGCCGCCCGGCGACCCAAACGGCTGAGCGACGCCCTTGTCCACGTCAGTCAGATGATAAAGACCTCGTTTAGTCAGTTTAAAATTAGCGTAGAGATACTCCCAGGCCGTGTTATGCTCACGTTGACCGGGCTGATTTATCTGCCGCTCAACCTTATAGCGCTTGACATCCCATGCGGCCGGCGCCTCTTTGATTTTTGAGCCCGAGCATAATAGGAACTTTCCCTTGATTGATTTTAACCGGTCAATGAGCTCAGCCCAGTCATCCTCTTTAAACTCATAAGCAAAGCCCTTCTGTCCCTGGTTGAGATATGGAGGGTCGAGATAAAACACGACATCATCGTCGTCAAACTCATCAATGACTTTTGAGTAGTCAGTGCTTTTTATCACGACGTCTTTAAGCCTTGCCTTGTAACGCTCAAGGTCAGCGACGATATTTATATGACGCCCGACATGCCCTGGCATCGCTGATGCCATCGGGGCGCCGCTATAACCGCCTCGCTTTAAATACACTATCTTATAAAACCGCTCGACAGGATCATCGGTTTCTAATTTAACAAGCCGCTTATATGTCTCCTCATCGATAACCCAGTTTTTCCGGGCAAGTCGTTTTTTTTGCTCATCAGTCACGTTTTTTATAAAGCGGTAAGCAAATGCTATGTCTGAGTCTTTGTCGTTTAATACCTCAACCTCAGAGGGGCGTTTATTCCAGAAAACAGCCGCACCCCCTGCGAAGGGCTCAACGTAGACTCGATGCTCAGGTAGATAGTCTATGATAAGCTGAGCTGACCGAGTTTTACCACCCGGCGAACCGAATGGCTGTCGGACTTTTTCAATCTCGACCTCGGCTGACTTTGTCTCCTGCTCATAATCGTCGTCTTTGAGTTTCGATATCATCCAGACCCGCTCCCGAGGCGAGACCGGGACATAAGCGAAAAGGTAATTCCCGCTCAAGACCCGGTCGGTGATATGTAGTTTTTTCGCGTGAGGCTCGGCGAGGTATAGCTCCCACTTGAAGCTATCCAGCCGGATCATCGCTGACCATGTCTTAGAGAATGCCCCCACCTCTCCGGGCTCAAAGATAGCGATTGAGCGGGCGCCGACATTGAGCCAGTCGTCGGGGCCGCGGACGACCTCGGCCTGAGGCTCGTCGACCTGAGGCACTTTAAAATCAGCCCGCAGTTTTTGCCCCTGATCGAGACCCATAAATTTTGACAGCCCGTCAATGTTTCCCGTGAAAATCTCGGCGCCCTCAAAGTAGTCATCGCCATCTCTAACGAGCCTCAAGTCAAGATGACAGCCGTGATTGCCGATGACCGAGAGTAACTTCTCTCTAAGTTTTTTCAGGTCTAATCTAGCGACCATGACCCCGGTCTCAGCCGCCTTAAGAGCCTTCGCCTCATCCTCACTGAGCCCCATGATATGAATCTGCAGACAGCCTCGACCCTGATCGCCGGCCTCAAAGTCGATGTTGGACTCAGCCTTGAGCACTTGATAGACGTTAAACTCTTGGGCAATGTCAACGACCTGCTCGGCGTAATACGGCGTCTGTCGGCTCGGGTCGATATCAATCACCCGGGCGTTTTGAAAAACAAGCCGGTTCGTTCCATCCTCAACGAGCGGTATAATCTCGAGAGCTTGTATCGTCAGGATGTCGCCCGGTTTAGCCTCGATTGATGAGGCCATCGTTTTCCCGAGATCAATGTAAGATTTACCCTCAAACTCAGTTAAGTTCTGAGCCCCGAAGTCGCCCGGCAGAACGCCCACCTCATAAACGAAATTTCCATCTTTTGTTTTCTCGACCGATAAAACTATGACTTTAAACTCAGCGGCGTTTTTTAGTTTAGCGACTGAGTCCCAGACGCCATTTAGCGGATAAGTGCCGGTCACATCTTTTACAACGATGCCCTCGCTCTGAGGTAATTTTGAGAAGCGGTCAAATGCTTTTTTGAGGTCAACGAGTGAGGTCATCGGCGCCGACTCAGGAACAAGCTCAAAGCGGAAAGTCTCACCATCTTTTAACCCCGACATAAACCGCTCGAGTTGACGGCGGCGCTCAGAGAAGGGCTCAAGGTGGAGGTCAGCGCCGTCTAGCCAGACAAGGTCAAAGACGACGATAACGAGGCGCTCATCCTCATCGAGCTCAATTTTATCAGCGTTTAGCCGGGCGAGCTGGACTCGAGGCAGTCGCTTGCCGTCACGCTCAATCCCGACATCTGAGTCGATGATAAAGTCGTGAGGTATTGAGCGGAGATAATCAACCAACTCAGTCGGGAACGCCTCAACCCGGTTCTCGAGGCCGTCGCTAATAATCTTGACGCTCTCTCCCTTTTTCCCGACTGATACTCGATAGCCGTTGAGCTTCGGCTCAACGACAAACGTTCGCCCCTCGCACCATCCGGCTAAAGCCTCAACGCTCCGAGCCTCGGTGATACCGGCCATGGCTGGTTTCGGTAGTGGATATTTTCCCAGCTTATCAAAGGTCAGTGTCTCGGCCTTGTTAACGTCACTGGTCTGATATGAGCTGACGTTTGAAACGAGAGCGGCCCCGGCCTGCGCCACTTGATCGCCCGAGACCTCTCTCACCTCAAACGGCCGAGAGCGAAGGATCAGGTCAAAAAGCGGGATGTAAGACGAGTGCGGCCCGGAGGGCTCATAAATAAAGTGCGGCGCCAGACCTGTCGATTCAACGACCTTCATCAGTTTTCGCTCAAGTGACTCGTCACGCTCAGGCTGTCGGATTAACAGGTCAACGTCGTGAGCCTCGGCTGGCGTCTCGACGAACGACCCGACGATTGAGACAAACTCAGGAATGACAACGATGTCTGAGTAACCGGCTGAGAGCCCCTTAGAGTGGCGATAGCTCTCGAGCGCCTCATCAATCGGGTAACGCCCCCGAGTAAGCTCGCGGCGGTCGAACTCATCAATGAGGGTCTTATAGCGCTCAAGATATTCTCGGCGTTTTTCCGGGTCGGTCATTTTTGCCCAGAGCTGGATAAAGCGAAAACGGAGATTCCTTAACTCAGCGTCAGAGACGCCCCTGATTGACTCGGTCGTTATCTCCTCAATCCTCATCTTTTTACCTCTCTCGTTTACTCGGCGGCGAGCCATTGACAGCGGCAGTTCGGGTGGACAGGTATCAGACCCTCAGCGTCGCTGATGTCAAAGACCTCGCCGTCATAGCTGTCGCACTCATCGCAAGCCCCCTCGAGGGCGAGATACTTAGCCTGGCTGTAACCAGCGCTGTCGAGCTCGTCAAGGTAAGACTCTGAGAGCACGTATCGGCTCTCTGTCCGGGCGATCATCTCGGCTCGGTATAAGAGCGAGTCGTCAGCGTAAGCCTCAACCGAGCGTCTGACCTCAGACTCAGGCTCACCATCAGCAATCAGCTCATCTCTAAGTCGAGCGATAGCCCTCGCCTGCCGGTCATTGACGCCGACCGAGACCTTGACGAGAGAGGCTATCTCTCGACCCGTCCAGCCGTTTAACAGACCCTCGGCGACGATACCCTGAAGGGCGAGCCGGGTAGTCTCGGCGATTGAGGTCACCCGGGCGGCCGCAAGCCGTGAGTATTTCTCCCATGATTCCAGCTTAGTAACGACAAGGGCGATAGCTTTATCTCGCCCCTTATAAACTATCGAGGCCGGTTGAGATCGTCGAACCTGAGCGATTCTGGGTCGATTTTCCCGGATATAATTAGCCGCTAATCGCTGAATTCTGGCTTTTCGCTTTTTTTTAGCCGCCGGCGCCGGCCTCACCGAGCCTCTAACACGCTCACCAAGCCTCATATACTCGGCGGCGAACAGCTCTTTACCCTTCTCAAGCCAGTCATAGTAAACGCTGTCAATGTCGCTCACGTCTCGGATCTCAGCCGGTAAGGCCGAGCGCAGAGAGCGAAACCACTTGACCGCGGTCGCCTTAAACCGCTCGAGGTCAGCCCGGGTAAAACCGCGAGCCTTATCGATACGCTCTGATAAGACGTCATTGATTAGCGCGAGCAGAGCCCGGGCTGAATCAGTATCAATCATCACTTACCCCCGGCGGCTGGCTCAGAGAGCGCCTTGAGTTTATCCCGAATCTCGAGCAGAATGTCGATATCGTCAGCCCCGTCGCCCCCTGAGATAGCCGGTTCCGACTCACTATCAGACGTCTCAGCCTCTTTCTCAACCGGCGCGTCGACGGGAATAAACGAGGCAGAGATGTAGTGGCTGTCACCACCCGGATACGGGTCACCGAGGTCAAGTTTGTCTCTGACCTCGTTCGGCGACATCACGCCCCGGTCGATAAACTTCCCGTATATCTCAGCGACAGACTCAAGATTTCTCACGTCGGCGGGCATGAGCTCGACATAGTAAGAGCTGATGCCCATCGCCTTGATGAGTTGACCCGTGATTGTCTCGATGACTCTTTGAAGCGGGCGTATAACACTCTGGTAATAAATTTTTGTCGACTCGATTGCAGTCGAGCCACCCAGAGCGCCGGTCTCAGCGATACCGATCCGATAAGGCGGCATAGCGTAAGCCGAAAGAACCTCATCTCTCAGCATTTTGATATAGACTCGAAATTGACCCTCTTTAGCCTCGGCTGAAATCGGTATCCACTGAAGTGATGAGCCTGAGGCGACCTTTATCACGGCGGCTTTATTTGCGTTAATGACGCCACCATGCTCAGCGGTCAGATATGTTTTGAGCGCCTGATCTGAGTTCTCCTCCCAGTCACCTTGAAGGATAATAAACCCGAGCGGCATCCCGTAGTTTTGAAAAAACGAGAGGTTGTAATCCCGGGCGGCGATGAGCCCGAGTATCGAGCCCAGAGCCCCGATAAACGGCGGCACCCCATAATAGTCGCTTTTCGGATAATAAGACCGATAAAAAATCATTGAGTCAGCGATATCATCAGGCGGCGTCGATGCTTTCACGAGCTCACCTGTCGAGCTGGTTATCTCATCTTTAGACCCGAACCGCTTAAACCATGCCCGGCGTATATCTCTAATCTGGCAGAATTTTTCTTTATTTTTATGGACATAAATCGTGTGAGCCGGGACGTGGTAGACCTCTAATAATCCACCCGGTCTGGGGGCGACCTCGAGCGTCATCCAGCCGATGCTTTTAAGATCGATGATCGCCTTCTCAAAAACGTCGAGTAAAGACTCACCCTCAGAGTTAGCGTTATATAAAAACTCATTAAGTATTTTCTGCTCGGCCGGGCTCTCGTCTTTGTCAACCTCTTTGATGATGTTCCAGTCCGTGCCTGTCGCGTCTTGAGCGGTCTGCCTGACGCATCTGTCGGCGTAGACATTAGACTCGACCACCTCAAGAAATTTTGAGGGATCGTAGGGTCGGGCGACAAGACCGAGCGACCCGAGCTCTCGTGACGTTAGCTGTTTTGATGACTTAGCCACTTTGAGCTGGGTCGCCCGGCTAAACGGAACGGCCTTACCCTTAGATGTCCAGATTAAAACTCTCGACTGATCTTTCGCTGACCCTGTTTTTTCATTATCCATCTAACTAACCTCCGATAATCATAACACGCGACACGCCTGCGCTCAAGGTGTCACCCTCGCCGGTGATGGCATAGCGAGTGCCATCGATAAGATGGTTTTTGTATTCAACCGGCTCAGAGGTAAACTGACCTGAGCGGTCTCGACGCCACGAGTAAGACCTCATCTCGTTATAGAGGTTCTGCGAGCCCTGAACGATTCTGATCTTGAGCGACCGCATAAAATTTATACCAGCCCTGACTGAGTCTTGACCTTTAGCGGCAGGCAGGGCTCTGAGCCCGAGCCGGTTTAGCTCGGCGATCGACTTCGGCTCGGCGGCGTCGCAGTAGAGCCGGTCACGCGGACCAACCCCAAGGTCTTTGAGCCTCTTAGCGAGGTCAGCGTTTGTCAGCCCGGCCTCATAGACGAGTTCCTCAACCCAGTAATAATCAGCTCGTCGATAAACCTTAACAACGGCGGCCGGGTCAATTGAGAAACCAAAGTCAACCCCGTAAAATATCGAGTCAAACTTAGTGTCAGCGGGCAGAGGTTCAACCGGCCAGTCAAAGATAACGCCTTCAGGTCGAGCCCACTCACCGAGCCGGGCTATCTGATACATCTCAGGGCTCTGATACTTTAGCTTTTCAAGGATCGGTAAATAGCGCCTTACCACCTCACGGTTCGGATTGTCGAGAATCGTCGAGCGGTGAACGAAAGCGTCGGGGTCAGGTGTCGCACCGAAGAACCTCTCTTTGAGCCACGGCGCATCACTCTCGACCGGGTTAAAGGTCAAGATAAGCTGGAGATAATCGGCCTCAGCCTCTCTGACCGAGAGGTCGATCGTCTCAAACTCATCTTTCGAAAACTCGGTCGCCTCCTCAAGCCAGGCTGAGGTGATACCCTTAATCGATTTTATTTTTGAGGGCTCATCAATCCCGCGAAAAAGTATCTCCGACCACCCGGCGGGTGACTTGAAGGTCATCACCTGCTCGGCGATATGATGCTCAAACGGGATGCCCTGCTGGGTAAAAAATCGTTTAAAGACCTCAACGACTGAGTCGTTTAGCGTCCGGCGGACTTTCCTCATAACAAGGTATCGATGACGCCGGCGGAGAGCCCGGTAAAACAGGATTCGAGCGGCGGTCTCGGTCTTTGACGACCCTCGCCCCCCCATCATCACGAGATAGCGGGAGGTCACGTTAAAGAGCGGATAAAACCGCTCTCCGACGATGATCTCAATCGCCATCTTTCTTTGCCCCTTGAGACTCGGTTTTAACGACTTTAATCACGACCTCTGAGCTGTCGTCTGAGCTGATGTCAAGCTGACGCTTATCGCCCCAGTTTTTCGGATCTCGGTTTTTGAGCCAGAAAATCTGAGCGGTCACGTCACCTTCAAGTGCTCGCTGATAGAGGCTCTGCTTTATCCGGCTATCAGCCTGAGCCCTGCCCTTTTTTAGAGCATCAAAAAACTTCGGATTTTTTTTCCAGTTATGGATTGTCTGGGTGGTAACCCCGAGGACATAACCGACCTCTTCGAGCGTCAGGCCGAGTCCACCCAGACGCTCGACCTCAGACATATCGAGAGATTTTAATTTCGAGGGTCGGCCTCCCGGGTGCTTCGCCTTTGCCTTAGTCATTTTTTAAGCCCCTCGACAGACATCTCGAGCTTCATCACCCGCTCTCTGACATCCTCAATGCTCCATTTTAAGTGATTGAGTTCTTGACCGATAGTTTGTAATCGGTGTTCTATATCAGCCCCGCAGAGCCCGTCGCGTTTATCAGAGCGGTCAGTTTTAAATTTTGACCATGCGATTAGCCCGGCCAGGATCAGCGTGGCGATAGCGTTAACCACCTCGACAATTGACACCTGAGCGGTCATAACTTTATCTCCTCATTTAGCAATAGCGGCGCCGAGGGCTAACCCCATCCCGGCGAGAGCGAGATAAGCCCACTGCTTATTTTTCGACGACTGATGTTTTAACAGGGCAACCTCTGAACTGAGCGAGGCCGAGAGAGCCGCCTCGCGGTTCAGGCGTTCCTTTAGAGCTGTAATCTCTGAGGCTGAGGCTGAGGCGAGGCGATTAAGCTCAGTGATGAGCTGATCTTTCTTCTCGCTCTCCACGACCACGGCCTCATAAGCGGGTCGCAGAACCTTGAGCTCAAAAAATGCCAGAGACAGAGTCCGCGCTGAGGGCTCTGGTAAGGTATAGAGCCCGAGAGCCGGCGAGTAAGTGACCTCAATGCCGGCCGCGGTTAGCTCTGCGGTTAGCTCGGTAGTGGTTTTTTTCTCATAGGAATCTTTGACATAGTTAAGAGCGGCCTGAGCCACGGCTGTCTGTTTTTTAGCGTTCTCGAGTTCATTAGTTAATTTTGACACGGCGGCCGCAGAGGCCGCTATCTCTGCGTCTCGTTTTTTGATCTCATCATCAAGCGCCTTATTAGCCGCCCTTAGCTCAGCCTGAGCGGCCTCAAGCTCGGCCACCTGTTTTGAGACCTGGGCTTTTATCAGTTTGAGCCCGACGACGATGATTAAAATCGCGACGCAGACAACGATAACGTCGACTAACCTCGAGCGTGAAGTCGCCATCTCATTCTGCCGCTCGTCGTCTAAAGAGCTTCAATAAAACAGGAACAATAACGGCGGCGATAGCTGAGATAGTAGAGATTGTCTCATTAGAGATTGACACGTTAAAAAGACCGAGTAGAGGAACGATAACCCCGACGATAGCCGCTGTCCAGAAAGACGGGTCGCTCCATTTATTTGTCTGAGCGATGCCTTCCTTAAGCTCTTTAAGATCCTGTTTTGCCTCGGTAAAAATCCAGACGCCGATGACAAGAAGTCCGGCGATAACGGGTAAGGTGTTAATATCAGTTAAGAGATGAAGGTCGACACCGAACAGCGCGAAAAATGCGACAATGACTGACCAGATACCAAGAACCCATTTTCTCATAGTTTAAGCCTCCTCTTGTAAGAGATTATATCTATCAGGAGACCAGCGTCCGCCGTTTTGCCGCCACGCCTCACCGATGAGAGCGTAGTCAGCGATAAACGACTTAACCGGAATTCCTGACGCTAAGACGACAAACTCAAACCCGTCGTCACGAATTGCAGTGATAAAAAACTGAGACTTAACCTGACGGGATACCATCAGCAGGCGATTGATGATGACTGAGGTCACTTCTGAGCTCCGGCCTGATTATATTCTGATTATACAGCGTTTGTCTATGCCCCCTCTTTTTATATCTCGAGCGATACTTATCCCGCTCGGCCTTAGATCGCTTATAAGGCCGGTGAATGACATCTCTCGGCAGGGTAACATCAGCTCTCGATGAGATGAGCTGTCTGAGCCTGACAAGGTCAAGCCCGAGCACCTCGCAGGCGACCTTAGCAGTCACGCCCTCAAGCTCGGGCAGGTCGTCGTCAAAAAGCCAGCGCTTAGCTTTTGTTTTTTGTCTCTCACTCCCCATAAGGCAATCCTTTATCATCACGGCCAGAACCCCCCAGAGAATGCGCTGGATTTCATCGGCGTTAATGTCACCCGGCCTTAGATAGTTCATTAGCCGCGTGGGGTGATTAGAGTCAGTGACGCTGAGAGCGTCTCGGGCAGTCGGTCTCTGCCGTTATCTCAGCCCTTGACCTGAGCTCTTTAATAACAGCCTGAAGCCGCCTCACGTCTGCTTGATAGCACTTTAGCTTATACTCGAGGTCATCGATTGTCTTTTTCGGGTTCGGGCGCGGCGGTTTATCGATTAAAACACCGATAAATAAAGATACCGCTGAGACCACGATAAGAATAAAAGCGAATAACTCATAAGATAGCTTAATCATTTTTTAGCCCCGTCCATTTATGAGATTAAGGCCGAGCTGAAGCCCGTGCCTGACTTTCTCGATTCTCTCATCAGCGATTTTAACATAATCGGGATTGACGTCAAAGCCGATAAAATCACGACCGAGTTTTAAAGCGACGGCCGCGGTCGTTCCCGACCCCATAAACGGGTCAACGACCAGCCCGGGGTGAGTCGCCACCCCGCAGTCGCAGACCTCATCATAAGAGTCGTTATTCTTAAGACCCCTCCGCTCTCGCTCAGTCTGGCGATAGACCCGGCGCCAAGCGAGACCGCATTGAGGGCAGATTGCCCTTGGGCAGGTCGCTCTTATCATCGGCTCAACGAGCGCCTCAGGAAATTCGGCAAAGTGATTTTTAGAGTAACTGCCCGGAGCGACCTTCCAGACGGCGCGTTTATTCCGGTAAGGTAAGTTAAATAATTTTTCAGCGTTAGCTGATAGAATTTTCATCGCACTCTGCGCCCGGCCTGTCGGGTCAAGTTTATGACGGGTCGGGTCGAAGCGCTCTCCGTTCTTGACAAACGTCTTAACTCGGTCATAACCACCCGGCGTCAAAGGTTCAAGTATCTGCTCAAAGTAGTATCTGCGGCTTTTCGTAAAGAAAAATATATGCTCAAAGTCTCGAGTAAAGCGGTCTCTCACGCTCTCGGGCATGCAGTTTGGTTTATACCAGATGATCTCGTTTCTCACTAACCAGCCCGCCTCACTCATGGCGATTGCGAATCGATGAGGGACCAAGATCAAAGACTTAGCCTTGACAGATTTAAGTCTCTGGGTGACAGAGATTTTCGGGTGAGGCTTGCTTGTCTTATTTATCGAGCGGCTGGCCGGTGTGTGATAATCATTAGTTCCGATCCCTGAGCCCGAGTAAGAGTCACCGATGACCACCCAGAGGGAACCGGTCGGCTTTAAGACTCGCCATGCCTCATTAAAAATCATAACAAGATGATTGATGTAGTCAGAGACCTTGGGCTCAAGCCCGAGCTGACCCAGCCAGGCGCCGCATTTTGAGCAGGTTTTATGGTTATTAGTCTCAGCCCAGATGTGAGCGCAGTCGGGGTCACCCCCGAAAATTGTCTTAGCTTTGCCGTAATCTCTTAGCCCGTAATACGGCGGCGAGGTGATGATAGTGTCGACCGACTCATCAGCAAGTAATCTGAGACCTGTTATCGCATCGAGATTATACACTTTATTTTTTTCCAGAGACATCGCCACCCTCGTTTAGTCGAGTAAGTGCTTTTAAAATTGAAATAAAATCTGGAAACCTTAAAACAACGAGGTCGCTGTCCTGACGCTTACCCGTCTCATGGAGACAGACGGCCGGGATATCTGAGCCCGAGTAACGCTCGCACTGAGTAAAGGCCGAGGTGAGTAAGACAGGGAGGCGATGACGAGATTTACACTCTATGGCGAGCCCGGTCTCTCGGTCACCCAGATTGATTTTTAGTCGGTCAGTGATAACATCGACTCCACCGAGAGTCCCGAGCCGCCGGCCGCCGACCCGGCGGGCAACCCGACGCTCAAAGTCTTTGCCTCGACGGCGGTTGTTTTTAATTGTCATATCTTAACCCTCAATCAGTTTAAGTAATTTTACTTTTTTTACCATGACCGTTCCTTCAGGAAATTTGGCATGAGCGACTGGTAATAAATAGCCACAATCAAGGTAACTCCTTGACAGAGGAACGGGAAGCGATGAAAATTTACCCTCTACCTCACACTGCCAGAGTTTAAAGTCAGGCTGGCTAAAATATTTGATAAATTTTCTGGCATTCTTCAGGTTATCAAAAACAAAAAGACCATATCCTTTTTCAGATAACCATGTCGGGGGCTCAGACCAAGAATGTTCATAATATTTAACGCTCGCTTTTCCACCATAGGTGGAGCAACTACATTGCCTGCCGTCAAAATCGATTGTCACTTTGTAATATTTTTTCATAGCTCACCTCACGCCTTAAGGTCTTTAAGCGATTTTTTAATCTTAGACTGAAGCCGTCGATTAAGAAAAATCCGGTCGTCAAAAACCAAGCCATCGAGCTCAGGGAAAACCTCGACGATAATAGTGGACAGCGGCTTAAAATTATTTATAATATCGTCGGCGCCGCTTGCCTCAAAACAGAAGTCTTCTGACTCAAAAAATAATTTACCCGGACTCCCAGAGTCAAGATGACCATCGATATCCGGGATATATTTTGAGATCGCTTTTGTTATCTCATAGACGATCTCGCCTGCGTATTTATCAGCGATTTTTAAAAATAGTTTTAACTCAAAGATTGCCTCGTCGATGTTTCGCGCTGAGATCATAACTAATCCTCCTTTAGTGATTTACTTAGCAGAGTCTTAATAAAGCTCTCGAGCTCAGCAAGAATGTCATCAAGTTTAAGACGACGACGATGAAGCGAAAACTTAAGACAGATGTCAGGGAAATACGGCATATCGATAAGCTCACCTTCAAGGTCATGGCAGGTGAAAACTAAAAATTGATCTGAGCCAGGTTCTTTAATAAAAATGAAATCTTGATCGGTTAAAATGAGAAGCTCGGCTGTGTGATATCTGAAAACCTGACGTCTGGTTGAGACCCAGATAGTGATCGTAGGTTCTTTAAACTCAAACATCAATTTTTTTCTCTCCTCATTTCTTGCTTTGATGTAAGCCTCTAATCCCATTTACAACCTCCCTCGTATAATCATGGTTTACCTGCATTCCTCACCGCTCTCAAGGTCTCTTCGACCTTCTTTAACATCAGATACTCGAGGTCATTTAAAGATGATTCTAACTTTGCCTTAAGGTCGTCAATCTGTTTTTCTGCTTTATTATCCTCTCGTTTTAGAATTTCTATTAGCGGCTTCCAGTCGCCTGTTTTTGTCTGTCTAACAGCTTTTTTAATCTCGTCGCAGAGCCCCTCAGTAAAACAAGACTTGCAGTCAACCCCGCACGGGTCAATGCCTCTCGCCCTGTCGCTGTTTTGACAATTTAAAATCACCAGCGCCTTGTTAATCATTATCTCTCTCCATATTTTGACTCAACCTTCCTGACTGCCTCAAAGATCATCTCTTTTAATTTTTCCTTGATTTCCTGCTCGATATGAGGCGGCGTCTCGGTGTTATTTTTCTCATCATAAAACTCAGTCAATCTCAACGCCCATCTCGCCCCGTTAATAAAAGCGAAAACTTCTTTGAGCGCCTGATCGAGCTCACGCTCTTTCAGATCGGAAATACACTCAGGGCAAAACACCTGATCATTCTCATAATCATAACGCCAGCGAGAAAAGCCGGGCTCTGCCTGTCTTAAAACTCTCTGACATCTAACGCAGGTCAGGGTAAGCTCTTTACTTATTTTGTCGGCAGGAACTTTTGTTATCATCGAGTCTCCCCTCTTTTCACCTCTCTCATCTTTTTGACGCAGTCCGGGCAGAGAGGCGCTTTTTGTTTTGAGTCCCATCGCCACCCCAGCCGAGAGGCTCGGCTGATAAACCCCTCAGTCAAGGCGACGTAACTATTCCCGCATCGACCGCAGATGAGAGCTGAGCAGTCAATCATTTTAAAGTTAAGATTGATACCCTCTAATCGTTTAATCATTTTTTATCCCCAGAATCCGTTGATTTTTATTATCTCATCTTTGACTGACCAGAAAGTTTCCCGGGCTCGATTAAAATCCTCTCTGCTCAAGGCTTGCTGATAAAATCCATCTTCCATCAGGCTTTCTAATGTCTCGCTGTTATCATCCTCGTCATCATCGTCATGGATTAAAGCCTCAAGCACCGGCGGCTCATCAGCCCACTTCCAGAGAAAAGCAATCAAAAAAATAAGGTCATCGTTATTTATCCTGTCCATATCGCTCCTCCAGGTTAGCCAGGTTAATTTTCTCGATGTCTTCCTTGAGCGATGCGAAGATTCTACTTGCTCGCTCAAACTCTTTTCTGTCCATCCACCCGCCGAGAGTATTTATTAAACTTTCACGAACATCATCATCTTCAAGGCCGTTCATTATATCGGGAAATCTATCCACCCAGTTCCATATAAAAGTAATCAAAAACAGCAGGTCATCATAAGTTGGCTTGTCTTTTTGTTTATCGATTTCTTCCTTGAGTTTCGTTAGTTCTAATTCAAGGTCTAAAAAAGTTTCCCCCTCCCCAGCCTCGTTCATAATTTTGCCAAGAAAATCTATCGCCCTTTTTTCTTTCGCCATAAAATCCTTAGCATTAGCACACCTATGTGTTTTATACTGCCATTTGAATTCCTCATATAACCCCGAGAGCAAATAGGGATAAGCCAGCTTTAGCTCCGCATAGTTAGTTGAGATGTTAATTTCTCTCATCTTTAACCTCTCTTTCAATCGACTCAAGTTTTGAGACCTTGTCGGCCTCACCGATAAACTCACGCCAGAAGGATCGGCGCCGGGCTCGAGTCCAGCCCTCGGCAATCATCAATCGATTAAGCTGATTGATTAGCGACAACCCGGACTTTAATTTTTTCTTAAGCCGGCGCCGTCTGATCCTTGACTTAAGCTGTTTTAGCATCTCGAGACCCCGATGTAATATGAGTCAGTCACGAATGGCTCAACGCTCATGGTCTCGTGGTCAAACTCAGACAGATAATCATCGACCAGCCTTCTCGCCTCGGCCGCCCTCTCAGACTCAGAGTTAAACTCATCAGGATCAATGATGACCATATAAGTTCGAGTCTCACTCGGCATCTTGACCCAGACGATAGCGAGATAACAGGCGAGTTTTTTTAGTTTTCCCTGTCGCCGAGCTTTGATCTTTTTATTAGATAAAATAACCCCCGAGCCGCCCCGCGGCGGGTGCTTAGAGTCCAGATGCCTCTCCTCTGACCGATCTTTAACTGATCTATTAGCGATAAAACTATCAAGCCGGAGACCCACAGCCATGCCTATCAAGAAAAAAACGATGCTGTAAAATAAAGTCATTTTACACCATCCCTTTTTAGCGGGCAGTCTCAAGCTCAAGCATCGTTCGCTCATAAGAGCGTTCGGCTTGATAAGAGGCCGTAATAAAAAACGCAATGAGAAAGACTAAGACTATCAGAAGCCCGATTAAAAAGACCTTGATGAAATTAGTTCCTCTCATCAGACACCTCGGCTTTTGACGATGATGGGTCGGTTCACGGCCTTAATGCCCGGGATATTAGTTTTGTCTTTTTGAGCTATGACGACCGAGCGGATCTTAACTTCATCTGGCTTGAGAAACTCTCTCGGTATCAGTGACTCGTCGACAATTTCAAACGACCAGTTATCTCTGAGTGTGACGCCTTGAGCCTTAGACATAGTCGGGACGTCTGGCACGGGCTGAAGCTCAGCCTCGCGCTGAGCGATCTCGTTGATGACCTGATCCTCAAAGACCCGGCGCTCGCTCTCGTTTTTAATCCGCTCAGCCTCTTTCGCTTTCATCGCCAGCTCAGCCTCAAGCATTAGCCTGTCACGCTCTGCCCGACGTCTTGCTTCCTCAGCCTCACGCCGACGTCTCTCCTCATCAGCGAGCCAGCGGCTGACCTTAGCCGAGAGGTCAGCAACGACAGGCTCAATTTTACTGAGCTCCTGACGCTCGGTCTCAAGTATTCGCCGCTTAGCCTCATCAGCCGCCTTCTTCATCGGGTCGAAATAATCCTTGATCGCCTTAATTAGTTTTTTCCCAGCGACGATGATCTCTGACGCTCTGTCGGCTGACACCTTATCAGTGACCTCAAGTCCTGCCGAAGCCTGACTGATGACGATCGCCTCAGTGTCAATCTGACCCGGAACTTTAATCTCGGACTCGCTCATTGCTTGTCTCCGCTAATAACTCGACTGACACGATTGACGATTGACACCTGATCCATCAGCTTCGTAAACTCAGCCTGTAACTCAGACTCCATTTTTGAGAGTTCATCATAGATTGAACTGATGGTTACTGAGCCGTCAAACTCTTTTTTGAAAATGGTTGAAAGATACACGCCGCCATTTTCCTCTTTATGAGGCGTGAGTTTTGTTAGCCCTGACTTGACGATTATCTCAGCGACCTCACGATCCCAGTAACCCTCAGACGTGACGGGTGCAACCCTCAGCTCAGCGGTTATGAAGTAGTGATACTCATCAGCCGCTAATAGAGCCGCTCGTCTCTCGACCGACTTGATTAAAATAGCTTCCATGATAAACCTCCGTTCCGTTTATTTTTCGGGGTGATCTTTATCCCAGGCCGCGAGTCGCTCTTGAATCTCGTCTTCATCTGTTAGAGTCTGACGTAGATTTTTTTCAAAACTCCGGCGCCACCCCTCACGCTCGTCACGTGACCAGCGTTTTTTACCGGGCTTTGAATGTCGAACTTCCCACTGCCTGACCTGCTCAAGATAGTCTTCAAAACGAGCCTCGGCGAAAAAGGTCGCCGGGCGGATGTATTTTTTCATCTCCTCTTTCTGGCTGAACTCAGTGGTCTTAAACTCAATAACAGACCTGAAGTCAGCCTCGGTGTATCCCTTCTTGATTAGCTTAGAGATTAATCTTTGAGTCTCAGTAGTAAGAGATCGCCTCTGGCCGGTGATCTCATTAAAGATCATAATAACTTTTTGAGGATTTAAGTCATCAGTCGACACTATATCTTTATTTATATCTATATTTCTATTTATATCTATATATATAGCTTCCCGTTTAACGGAGGCGACTTCCGTTTTGTCGGAAGTGACTTCCGTTTTGTCAGTTTTAAGGTCTAACTGAGCCTTCTCAGGCTTAATTTCTCGACGCCAGCGGTCAGAGAGCGAGTATTTCGGCCAGCTCTTAATCATCAAAGTGCCATCTGGTAGACGCTCGATTTTTCCCGTCGAGATTGACTTTTCTATCACCCGGCTTAAGAGCTCTGATGACACGATAAATAACCCCGCTAACTGCTCAAGCGGGTAAGGAACGCCGACATTAGCACGGATAAACCCGTCGTCTTTAGCGGCCAGAGCTAAGAGGTCAATCCAGACCCCTCGCTCCTCAGGTGTAAACTCTATCCGTGTCGACCCGAATAACCATTTATCAACCCAGAGCGGAAACCACTCTTTACCCCGTCGATCTCTCATTGTCAACCTTCTATCATTCTATTTTAAACTTTGTCAAGTGATTTTTTGTCTTGATCGGGAGAGACGAGAGCGGTCGTCTTGACCCAGCCGCCCTCGTCTGCCGAAAAAGGTAAAGTGTGGAGATAAGAGACATCGACTCGGACTCCCGATCATGGATGGAGACCTCGTTTAACTCTCGTCGCCGCCGAGGCGCTCAAGCGTCACTCTAACGGCCTCGGTTTTTACCGCATAGGATTTTTTGACCTCAGCCGGGACGTCGTAACGGGTGGTCTCATATGTTTTGACCTTGACCAGATAATCACCGACGAGCGAGTCCCGACCTTTAGCTTTAGCCCAGTCCTTAATCTCACTCATCAATTCATCATAGCGCTTTGAGCTGGGCTCGAGGGCTTTAGCCTCTCGAATCTTAGACTCAATCTCAGCATCCGATATAACCTCGAGACCCTGACCGAAATCCTGCTCAATCAGACAACCTGTCTGGAAAAAATCGCACTTCGGGCAGATATCGCCGTTGTAACAGGCTGGTGGGATCTCACCCTTTTTTACAAAGCCATTAACAGCCTCGAGATTTTTTAAGACGCCATCGAGAAACCCGAGCATCGGTTCGAGCTCGACATCGACAGCGTGAGGGGCGCCGGAGACCTTGTCTTTAAAAAACAGAATTCCGACCGGCGAGTTTGTCATCAGCAGATAGAGCCCGATCTGAGTTATATACTTTCTGATAAAAAATTTATCCGATTGCATCATCTCGAGTGGTGATAGACGCTTAAAACTATCAAACGTCCATGGGGCGGATGACTTGATTTCAATCGGTATCTTTGCCCCGTCGATTTTAACAAAGCCGTCTATCGCTCCGGAGAGCTCAAACTCCGGCCATCTAAAGCTGGAGTGAGTCTCGTCAAGGTCAAAACCGGCCTCGCGAATATCACCGACGACGGCTTTTTCCTGTAAATTACCTTCCTCGTAAATCCGCTGTCGCTCGAGCGATGCCAGCGTCTTGAGCTCAGGTTTAAGTCGAGCCAGAGTTAAGAACCGCAGACAGGGATGCCCGGCCTCTGAAGCGTAATTCCAGACGTGAGCCGATGTCCGACGCTTTGAGAGATAGAGCTTCTCAAGACCATTGATGAGTTTCGCTGAGTAGATCATCTCTCACCTCTCTTATTAGCCTCAAGCCACTGAGCGTGAGCTGTCCGGATGATCGGGGCCAGCCGATTAAGCCAAGCCGGTGAGATATCGAGAGAGCGGGCGAAGTGAGGCTTGCCTTCCTTGTCATTATAGCTTGAAAAAGTTTTAAGTAACTGCTCACCCATCGCCTTATCACCCCCGCTCATCTCAGAGAGCATCGATGAGAGCTCGTCTTTGAGCAGGGCGATCTCATCCTCGCTGGCAGCTCGACTCTCGGCCTTCGGTTTTATCGTATTATCAGGACTCGGCCGTGAGCCTTGAGGGCTCTGCGGTGTCTTTGTCTTATACTCGACCTGTGTTATTTTTGAGATATCGAGCCCGGCTGACTTAAGATCATCCCAGCTCAGCCCGACCATGCCCAGCAATTTCCTGATCAGCCGCCCGTTAAGATTCGAGACGGCTTTTTTGATGATATCAGCAAGATCGATATCTGGAATCTCTTTCCAGACCTTCTTACCTGTCTTGAGGTCGGTCTCTTTAGCGAAAAACTTATCTCTCTGAGTGCAGACTCCGATGTCAGCCAGCCAGATGTTAAGCACCCGAGAGAAAGCCTGACCCGAGGCGATATACACGAGATACCGCCCATTTTTGTCATCGTGAGCCTCTGACTTGATGTCGGGCTTTGTCAGGTGGACACCGAAAGCCGGGGCGATCTTGTGACACCCCGTCTCAGTCAAGTAAGGTTTTTTATTCACCGAGACCCAGTCCCCTTCATCGGTGAGTTTCAGGGCGACGAGCTTAAGACGCTTATACGAGGCAATCGACTTTTCAAGATTAGTAACCACCTCATCGATGTCTCTAAGCTCGCTCGATGTTAGCACGGGCAGGTCACCCGGCGCTGGCGGAGTCGGGAGATTGAAATCAAGCTCTGACTGCTTGACCTCGGGCGCTCCGACACTCGCCCCCGTTCCGTTTTTCTCTGTCATTTTGACACCTCGCGATTAAATTTTTTAATACGCTCATTGAGCGATCTTAATTCGAGCTCAAGGTCGACGAGAGCCGCTCTCATCGCCTCATAAGTTTTCGGCTGGACGCAGGTCACGTGACCCCGCATAAATAACGACGCCCATCCCTTGCTCTTATTAACACGTCTGGCTATCTCGCTCGCCGAGAGACCGAGCAGGTGAGCGACCTCTCTAAACCGCCAGGCAGTAGTGACTCGTTTTTCAAACTCATCATAATTCATCTTATCACCTCGTTTAACCATGATTAAATAATTGATACATCCTTTTTTTACCATTGTCAAGTAGTTTTTTTAAGTGCTTTTAAAGCATCCATCGTCTCGATGAGCTGACGCACGCCCTTATACTCGAAAGCCTTATACTGACTGACCGAGCCAAAGTGATGCTCAATCACTCGCCAGAGACAGCGGGCGAAAAGCTCGTCGTGATGACGTCGCCTTGATTTTTTTTCTGGTTTAGACTTTCGCTTTGAGACCGGCTTATTTTGAGACTCGCGGTATCCGAAATCCCAGCGTGAAAGCATGGCTCGGTCTTTTTTGACCTGAGCCTTAAGCTGTCGGATTCGTTGCTGGTTCTGAGTCACCTCGAGCTCAAGCACCTCACGCTGTCTCTGTAAGTGATGAGCGAATTCGTGACAGACAACCGACTCCCAGGTCTCAGAGTTAGCGGCCTTCTCTGAGAGCGTTATAAGACGCTCCCATTGAGAGTAGCACGCCATCCAGCCGTAAGGTAGATGGCGTTTAAAGTCGACCTCCGGCGGCCTGATGTTAAAATGATCCGAGAGCTCGGTGACGAGCCCCCGGATCTCATTTTGTCTCTCGTCGGTGATCATCATTAGACCTCCTATCATGCCTCCCATTCCTTTCTGGTCGCTCTGGAAAGATAAGGCTTCATATAAAACCCCAGATGGTCATCAAAGGTGTAGACCAGAATCTGTCCAGCTTGTTTCCAAGGTCGGATTTTTAGCCAGAGAATTCCATGCTGAGGTAGGCATTTAGCTCTGCCTTCAGCGATGAGTGACTCTGCCCATTTTTTTGATATCGCTTGAGACCATATCATTTTAAGCCTCCGTTTTTTTGATTAATCCACTCGTCAAAGATCCGGGACGGCCCCGCGACGAGCTCTAAAAGCCCGTCGTCATGCTCATATACGAATGCTTCGACTCTATCCTGAGTCAAGGTAATCGTCGTTTTAATCCCTCGAGCTCTCATGCGGTTATAGAGCTCGGGAGCGACCTCTTTGAGGTCAGCGACCGATTCTTTTTTAACTCTAATTTTTCCATCTCTCATTTTTGACCTCACTAAAAAGTTTCGGTCTCGACGTGGCTGAAAAGTTTTTTGACCTCGGATTCGCTGATGGGTGTCCATGACCCATCCGACTCCAACCGATAAAAACCTGACCCGTCTCTGACCTGACCCCGACCGCTTCCCGTGAAATAGATCGCTTTGATTTCGACGATATCACCAGCCTTCGGCTTCTCAGCAAAAATATACTGATTGTCGCAACCCTTAGCTAAAAAAGTCCGCTTGAATCCGTATTTCGGATCAAGCCCCGTAATCAAAGCGGCATAATTTTTTGAGCGCCGATGAGAGCACCACGGCGCGTCGGTCAAGACATAAGTGTCGTTTAGTTTTATAGTTTTCATCTCAGGCCTCCTTGCCTTTATTGATTGATTTAAGCCAGCGGTTATAAAGTGAGCGAGACCCCATGACAAGGGATCTCGCTCCGACTTTATACTCATAGACATAAGCGAAGGCTCGCTCAGAGTATAGTTTAACGTGAGCGATAACACCCTCGAGCTTATTAGCCTCATAAACTTTCGGATAGCGATTGATAAAACTTTCAATCGGCTCTCTCTTAACTAAAATCTGTTTTTTCATCTCACGTCATCCTTGTCGAAGTCTTCGATGGCGAATCCACCGATTGCAAAACAGCGACCCTCTCTCACTAATCTCTTAGCCTCGTCGAGAGGTAACAGGGTGGCGAGCACCCCGTGTCTCCAGTATTGAACCTTCTCATCCTTGAGAGTCTCAGGGTCTCTCTGCCATTCAGCGGGCTCAAATTTTTTTGTTTTGTTTTTCATCTCTTATCTCCTTCCACCATCAAGCATAAAATAAAATTAAACGTTTGTCAAGTCTTTTTTTAAACTTTTTTTAAAATTTTTTTTAGTATCTTAAAATCGGGCACCCAGAGAGATTTTGGCGTATTTTGATAACTCGATATAGGCGTTTTTCGCCTTTAGAGGCTCACAGAGAGGAGATCTTTATTTATGCGATAGATTTATCGGACTTTCCAGAGTTTGCCCGCCAGTGAGCCTCCCAGGCCGGGTCTTTTTCGGTGAGATGGCTGAAATTTCCAGAAATAGCTATTTCTGACTGATTTTGAGGGATTAATAGACCCAGAAACCCGGTGGTAAAGTTTTAGCGACGTCGACATGGATGAAAAATTTTTTGAGGTCGATTCCAACCCGATTAAATCCGGCCGCTGTAACGGCGAGATAAAAAAGTTTGATAGTCTCAAAAACGCCAGCGTTGAGAGTCGTGATATCCGCCGCCTCACCGGCGAGATGAGCTGAGGATGGTTTACCGCCGACCTTGAGATTCCAGCCAGGACAGCGAGTCCCGCTCGTGACAAGCACGGCCTGACCGATAGCCTCTCTCAGCATGTCGAGCTTTGTTAAGAGCTCTTGATTCGGGATGTAGAGCCCGCACCCGCATCGACAGGTGAGCTCGTAATCTGAAAAATATTTTGAAACCTTCATCGACTCTCCTTTTACCCGGCGCCGGTTATAGCCTTAATAGAAAAATCATTAAAGACAGCCGTCAGAGTGGTATTTGTAAATGTCTTTGCAAAGAGTCCCATGGCCGGGTTATAAATCGTTGTCACCATCTCAGTTGAAAACTTCTCAGTATAGAGCTGAATCCAACTTGCCCCGTCAGTGCTTTTATATAAAACAACTTTCCCGCCGTAAGGTGAGAGTTTAAAAACTTTTAACTTGAGCCATATCGGAATCTCGAAAGCCGCAAGTTTTTCGTTAAAAGACTGAGTCCCGGCTATCTCAAAAAAGACACCTTTAGCCGGTTTAGAGTCATCTCGAGAAAGACCAAAACCAAGATAATAGTTAGACCCATAAGCCAAATAGCGCCCGATAAACGCCCCGGCCGCCACTTTATTTTCTCCCGAGAATGAGCTGATTTTAATAACCATCTCAAAAAGTCCGGGTCTCGGGAGTCCGGTTAAGAGCTTCGGGGCGGCGTTAACATTTGACCACCAGTCATAAGTTGAGCCTGATTTAATTTCAAACTTTAATCCGACGTCCTGAACCTCGGTAATAAGGCGATTAGCATCAAGATTGTGTGTTATCCAACTTTCGTGAATGGAGGCATCAGCAAATTGATCTCGGAAAAGGTAATCAGAGCCGCCGCCTGCCGGGACGCCCCACGCCCCGTCACCACGCAGAAACTTGGTAGTATCATTCGGGGCCTTCGGGCAGAGTCCGTGTTTTGAGGTCGAGACATCAAGATCGGTGTTATCGTCTGGGGCGGCCAGGTCATCAAGCTTTATGGCATCAGATCCGCCGGACTCGTGCGTGGTGTGGTGAGCCCCGGGGGCGCCCGCTTCGACAAACTCAAGAGCCGATTCATCAGACTTGACGCGGACGACCTTTGAGCCGGCCCCCGTGTAGGAGGACGGGGTGTCGGAGAGGGATAAAAATGAGCTGGCGCCCGCGTTGTCATCAACATATTTTTTCGTGGCGATGTCGGCATTATCGGACGGGTCGGCCACTTTAGCCCGGCCGGCGTTGTCCCGCTTTATTATGGCCCCGGCGGTCGCCTCTGAGCTCGCCCCGTGAGCTGAGCCGTCCGCGGCGTGAGTGTCGAGCTCGGTCTTTCTCACGACATCGGAGGCATTGACCGGCGCCTCTCCGACTGAGAGCCGGGTAATGACCGAGGCAAGGTCAGAGACCTGACGGGAGAGGAGCGACCACGAGCCAGAGCCAAAGAGTCCGATCGGATTAGCCCCGGCGGGTGCCGTCCAGAGCTCAGCGGCCTGAGCCGCACCGCCCGGGTAGTTAGACGAGCCTCTCAGTATCAGCGCCCACGAGACCTTCGCCGTGTCGACCCGACGCCAGGTCGAGCCGTCAAAAAATGCGTTAGCCGTGAGGTAAGTGTCGCCCCCGATCTGACGCAGGAAGGTCTTAAACGTTGAGTTTGAGTCTTTGAGCTGAACGCCGCCGATCGGATCGAACGACTCTGAGGAGACCTGACCGCCGGTCATCACCCTGATGCCCCCGGCTTTTTTCTCAAGCCGGCGGATCTCACGTTTATAATCAGCGTCAGTTACAAAGCGCTTCACTCCACCACCCCCGAGACCCGCATGGTCAGCGAGTCCAGATTATATGAGACCGACTCGACTCTCAGAGTGAGCGAGCCGCTGATGATCCGGTCGCCGGGTAAGAGCTCGGTCTCAATCGCCGCTATCTCGAGCTCAACCCGGGCTCGGTTAAGATATGAGCTGATAAAAGACGCAACGGCCTGAGCGGTCGGGTAGTCGGCGGCCGGGCTCTCCACCTCTTTAACGCCGCCATCTCGGTCAAACGACACCTCGTAGACATCCCAGACGTCTGAGTAGTGATTGTGGTTATACTTGACCCTCAGGGCTGAGACAAACTCAGACACCGGTTGAGTGACCCGTTGAGACGTAATCAGCTCAGGTGCGAGATGGTAATCTCTGGCTGACGTCTTAACAGCGATTTTACCCTCACCCGTCTCATAAAAGACCGCAGGCATTGAGCGCTGGATCAAGTCAAGAAGGTCAGAGAGCGTCTCAGTCGTGTCGATGTAGATCCCGGCAAAAAGATCCGGTGTCGCTGACTTAGCCCGGTAGAGAGACGTTAGATCAAGCACGCCCTCAAGCCCGACCGCTGAGAAAATATCAATCAGCATGTCAATCGGGTGAGTGATAGCCGAGCCGTTAGAAAAAGTTTTTCCCACGAAGTCCACGACGATATCACCCGATGGGGTGGCTGAGAGAACGACAACGCCGTTAAGCCGGTCGATAGAGTAAGCGACCGGAATGCCGTTATCGGTTACTTGATGAACCTCGGCAATCGAATGGTTAGCGAGCTTAAAAGCCAGTGAGAGCGAGCTTATCTCAATCGGAACGACCGAGTTAACGAGCCCGTAAGCAACCGGGATCTCTTTACCCTCTAAATCGGCTGAGATGTCCGGGTAAGCGTTTTTTGAAAAGACCTCAAGCGGTAGATCACGATTGAGGTCAACGACAGCGCCCGAGGTAGAGACAGAATAGATATCATCACTCATGGCGAGAGAGGAGACCTTAGACTTAATGAATGGCTGACCGCCGACTTTGACCTCAAGGTAGTCGGGCTCATAGTTTAGAAGTGACTCCCGACGCTCAGAGAACCTGACACCCCCGGAGGTCGGTCGGCTAACGTCTGAGGCCGGTCGGAACTCTCTTGAGATGTCGCCGATGTCAATTCTGGTTACCGCCGTATCATAAACCCCGAGAGCCTTGACGTGGTCTGTCGACTCTGGCTTGGTGTATAGAGTCCGGGAAGCCAGGTCAAAATAATATCCCCCCCCGGCTGCCTCGAGCAAGGCAAGAGAACTGAATCTCGGTAGGTCAGAGCCTGAGTCAGTGACCCGCCTGATATCAGAAAAAACACAGCTCATCTTAGCCGAGTAGACGCCGCTGCCCTCAGAGGTAAGCGTGAGGTAGGGCGTCCAGAGCGTGAGATAAGCCTCGACCTCAAGCTCCGGGTGAGGCATGATAACCCGCATCTCGGCAGCCAGCGTTGTGAACTCGAGGGCTGAGCTTAAGACCTCTCCCCCGCCATTACCTGCGGCAAGCTTCACCTGATAGGTGGTCTCCGGCGTAAGTCCTGAGAGCTCAGCAGATAAGACTGACGGGTCATCAATATAGAGTCTCTCAACCCAGGACTCACCTTCGAGAAGAAGCAGCCGATAGTAGTCGGCCCGCCTTACCTCCCAGGTAAGCGAGACCGATTCCGAACCAACCGCAGAAACCTCAAAGGAGTCAATTATCGGAAGCTCTGGAATGCAGACCATCGCCACGTTGCTGAACTCTGAGTAACTAAAGCCGCCGAGCACTACCCATTTAGCCCGAACTTTGTAGCGATAGCAGTTCCCGGGCAAAACATCTGAGTCTGAGTAAGATACCTCAACGCCTGATAGGGTATCATATAGCGAGAACTCGGCATCGGTATAATGAAGCTTTGCCACGTAATAATTATCCGACACAAAAAGCCGCCAGCCACGTGTGATATAGCAACCTGCGAGGTGTGTATTGGTGTCCGTTCCAATCGTTTTGAGGTCTTGCCAGGTATCGCCCCTATCGTAGCTAATATGGGCATGAGCTCCGTCTGATTTAGTTTCACCAACCATAACGACAGAGCCCCGGGCGGCAAACGATGTTAAGCTCTGATATGAGAAGGTAAGTTTCTGGGTCCAGTTTGCCCCCCAGTCCGTTGATCGCCAGACGCCCTTATTTTGATTTTTTAAGACGATAACGCCATCTGAGTAGACCTCAAAATTAACAATACGATAATTACTCATGCCCTCAGGCGTAATCTCGACCCAGTTTGAAAAATTTAAATCGCCCCGATATATCTGACTTTCACCTGAGAAAAAAACATAGTCGCCGATTATCTGAGCATGGACGCAGCCTGACCTCGGCCAGTTTGTATCTGCTTGATAAATCGTCGCCCCGAAGTCCTCAATCATATACCGACCTTGACGGCCATAGTTTAAGACAAGCCCCTCTCCGGCCTCAGGGTCGGTGATGATGATCCGGGCATCCATATATCCAGACCAGACCTGAGTCCAGTTAGCGCCCCGGTCGGTCGAGCGCCAGACCCGGCCGTCAGCATCACCTGCTAAGAGGACATCATTAGCGAAGCAGGCGACTGAGACAAAGTTTCCTGTTTTTAAGACCGACCATGTCAACCCGTTATCGCTCGATTTAGCTATCCCGAAATACCCGGCGCCGTAGAGCGTCCCATCTTTAAGCTCGCAAAACTCATAAAACCATTCTGTCGTTGATGGCGGTGTGCTTTCTGACCATGTGCCTTCGCCGAGTGTGTCGGGGTCTTGTTTCCAGACCTCGACATAATCCTGCCATGCGCCTCGGTTCTGCCAGCTCAGAACGACTTTTCCGGCGACTGCTTGGCCCGATAGCTCACCCGGCGGCTCATGCTCGCCATAAGTCCGGGCCGACGTCTCATTAGAATAGTCACTTTCCTGAAGCCAGATATTCAGCGCTCTCACCCGGAAAAAATAAGTTGTGTTTGCTTCAAGGTCAGTTATTGATTTACACCCAGCCGAGACCGGCGCTGTCGCTATCTGGCTATACTCTCCGCCCGTCTCCTTCATCTCGATTAACATCAGCGTTGCCCTCGGCACCTGGCAAGTCCAGACGATACGAATCGAGGTCGATGAGACCGGGTGAGCGTAGAGGGTAATCAGAGACAAAGTCACACCTCGATAATTGATAGCTCAGCCTCAGAGTAGCCTGCAGAATCGGCATGGTAGAGAAGAGGCAATGCGGGCGGTTCTTTAAGCCGGCAGATAAACCCTCCGATAACCGGCGCCTGAAGGTAGAACGGCCTTACGATGCCTGAGACCGAAAAGAGTGAAGTAATGCCTGAGATATCCGTATCGCTGAGCCCCCGAAAGCTGAGCTTGTAGGTTCGAAGTGAGTAGTACTGACGGCCTGAGTAGACCCCGCTGGCCGAGATTTCAGCCGCCGACTTCGAGTCGAAGCCCCGGGTGAGCGGCAAAATAAAATCACGAGAGAGGTCAAGTTTGGAGGTGAAAGCAAATATCAATCCAAGAAACGGGTAATCAGCAAACCCACCTTCTTTTGTGAACGCCACCCTGAGGTAGCGGACGCCAGCCTTATATACAATAAACGGGTCAGAAGTAACATTCTCGCTGGTGTAGTCAGCGGTAAAATCTGCGTCAGAGGCTGATTCTAAAGTGACTGCTACACCCGTAGGTCGATAGAGGTTCGCAACCCCGATGTAGTAATTTCCAGCCGCCCCGATGTCTAACGTTATCTGAGCTGGCGAGGTCTTAACCCCAGCCATCCAGATAAGTTTGGTGCTCTCGACAATAACACTCTTGGCCGGGCGGTCAGCCTGCTCACTCGATACAGAGGTAACCGAGCCCGCAGCAGGTAAGATATTTTGATAATATAGCGTAGTCATCAGACATTCTCCACGACGGCCGCCGGGATCGTAATCTCACCCCGGCGGAGAGAGCGGCGAACGACCCTCACGACCTCACTCTCAAACTTAGCGCCTGAGATATAGACAGCGACCGGCATGGTAATTCTCTGCTCACCCCCGGCCTCCTCTCTAATGACCTGCCGGATAAGACTATCGGGTAAAACAAACTCACGCTCACGCTCGCCGATCTCAACGCTCTGAAGTAGAGTCGGGCGCTCAAAGACAGCGCCTCGGGCAAGCGGTAGAGGCTGAGCGGCGATAACGGCGACCTGAGCCGCCCCGAGAGCCCCGACCAGCGCCGCCAGCCAGAGGTTCGGCAGAGCCTCAACGACAGCCCGGGCGGTGTTAATGATAGCCTGAAAAATCGCCGTGGCTTTTTCCTCTCTCGCCGCCGCCTTCCGAGCTGAGGTGCGTTTAATCTCAAACTCAGCCTCAAGTGCCTCGACAGCCCTCGCCCGACGTGTCTCATCTTTGATCGTCGCGTTGATTGTCTGAAGACGGCGTTTATACTCGTTTTCAATCGCTATCTCTCTATTCCGCTGAGACTGAGCGAAAATCGAGTTTAAGCCCGAGAAGACCTTATCAAATGTCTCACCGAGAGTCGACACCTCGTCTTTAACCTTAGCGACCCATTCCTTAAAGCGGTCTGTCGCATCTCGAGTCCAGTCGGTTATCATCGGCCGGGTGGTTAAGACCATCTGACGTATAGCCTCGCCGAGTTTACCGGGCTCTTTCGGTAACGCCTCAAGCGGTGAGCGCAGAGACTCAATCTCACGCCTGAGCTCTGCGATAAGCCTTGACGCCTCCCCCGTAGTTATGAGACCTCGCTCCTCAGCCTTAACGAGGTCGTTGATCTGAGACTCAAGCGCGCGGATCTTAGCGCCCGTTGGGTCGAGCTGATCTCTGACTTTTTTAACAGCCTCGGCGAGCTTCTGATTTTCCTCAGCTAACTTTTTAGCGGCCGCCGCCGCCCGTTTTTTAGCCTCCTCATCAACGATGACAACGTTTCCTGTCTCGTTGATTGACTTATTCAGATCATCGTTCGACTTTTTTGTTTCGATTGTTGTCTGATTGAGATAATGCCCTGCCGCCCGAGCCCTCTCGAGTGCGGCGATCCTTTTCCTCTCTGACTCATCGAGTTCTTTATCTGACTTCGAGAGCCCCGAAAAGAAAAGAACCGTCGAGTTGGTGAACTTTATCATCGCCGAGGCGGCCTTCTCTGTGACCGATACGACCTTACCAATCATCTCGGCTAAGGCTGACGCCCAGAGCTGAAAATCCTTCGAAGAGGCAAGAGTAGTTATCCGCTCGTTGAGATTTTTTATGACCTCGGTGAAAGTTTCGTTTTTGACGATCGCCCCGCCCAGAACCTCGAGCGAATCGCCAATCGTATTTTTGAGCTGCTCCATTGCCCCGGCATAAGTCTCAGTCTCAGAGCGGGCTCGCTCATATAGTGGCGATAACCTCTCAAAAATCGCCGCCCGTTTTTCCTCAAGCGGAAGGGTCGAGTCAATCTGAATGCCGTATCGCTGAAGCATCGCGGTCTGCCCGTTAACGGCTTTTTGAACGATGCGGATGGCTGAGTCAAGATCCATCCCGTAGACCTTAGAGAGACCGATTGCAGATTTTGTCGCCTGCTCTATCCCTCGCCGGTCGAGATTAGTCATCTGAACGAGCAGAGTCATAGCCGATCGGGCGGCCTCGTCAGAGATTGTCGTCTCTTGCTGGATCGCCTGACTCAGCGCGTTAAACTGAGGGAAAAGCTGAGCGGCTGAGCGGCCGGTTGTCTCGAGCGCAGTCTGAAGCGCTCGGTCGACCGACTCAGACTCTGCGGCGGCCGCAATAGCCTGCTTAGTAACGTCCACGACGGCTCTAAGCGCCTTAGTCGCCAACTGATAAGTCAAGATTCCTGAGGCTATGGTAGAGGTAAAGCCACCCGTCTTTTTATCTGTTTTTTCTGTCTCAGACCCGAGCTGAGAGACCTCGCCCGAGACCTGCTTGATTGACTGGATCGCCCCTGAGGCGTCGGCCTCAATCAGGATTTTGACATCTGCCATCGTTCCTCAGCCTTATCGTTTGAGATTTTTTGATATAACTCTCTAAGCGTCTCGAGCGCCTCAACGAGCACCTCTCGCTCAATGTAGTCATAGCCGAGCCTCGAGTATTCAATCGCCGCGACGCCTGATGAGCGCCCGAGCTCAGTAAAAAATGATCGGTAAAATGAGAGGGTAAACGACTCGAACGGAGTGAAAGCGGCCGTGAGCCGCTCAAGCTGACAATTAACGCATGCCTCACGCTCAGCCTCGCTCTCGTGTCGCTCGTGGTCTTCCGGCCTCAGCACCGAGCGCCAGCGCTCGCCGTATAAATCGGCGAAGGCCGTCAGACCTCGAAAAAATTTTTCAGATCACCCGCCGTGACCACGACCTCGACCCCGAGCACCGAGGTCATAGGCTTATCATCAACCATAACCTCAACCGGGAGTGAGACTAAGAGCCCGAGGTATTTATCCTTCATCTCATCGTTACACGGCACGGGCTGGCCGTTGTCTGTCAAGTCCCATCCGACGATGACCTGACGGCAGAGCTCATAAGTCGCCGGCCCGACCGCACCCGCCGGGTCAATCTTGCCGTAATCGACGACACTCAAGTCAGCCGGCCTCAGGGTCAGGGTGATCTCAACGGGCTCACCCCCGATGATTGCCTTAAATGTCCGGGTAATCTGAGGATGGATAGTTTTAACGTCTAACATCACTCACCTCGTCTCTCTTAACTCGCCAACGTCGTGAATTCCAGCACGTCTGAGGCGCTCTCGCCGCCCGAGTTACCGGCGATTAAGATCGCGTGATACGTGGTCTCAGGCGTCAAGCCGGTGATGAGACCCTCGGTCTCCGCAGGATCGTCAGAGTAAAACCGGGTCTCCCATCTCTGCTCGGCCTCATTATAGAGCTGAACCTTAAAGTAATCGGCGCCCGTGACCTCCCACTCAAGCATGACCTGAGTCGCCTCGGGCTCACCCTTAACGGCAAAACTATCGATATCAGGAAGCGGCACTGACCAGTCGCCATCGAGCCGATTAGTAAGCTCAGCGTAAATCGGTTTTGTCTCGCCTGTCATGCCCAGCGGCGCTGTCTCAGCCTCGAGGGCTCGTAAGACAACCTTCGCCGGGATAATCTTTGAGTCGGCATACTCTACATCTTCAATCGCTAACCGAGGCAGGTCAAACTTGAGGCTATAAGTCCTCGTCGGCGTTACTCCCGGGATAGCCGGGCCAGGGAATAAGATGTCAGCCTTCTTCTCCACGCCATCAGACCAGTCCTTGAAATATTCGGCGTTAACGGCGTCCATCCTCGGGAACTCAAGCGTCAGTTTAATCTGAGGCTTATCGGTCTCCAGCGGTTCGATAATCCCGAAAGAGCCGGCGACGTGCTCAGCATCAGGTTTCCTCTCAAACTCGAGCGTGTAATTATTCGGGTGAACGACATCGCCGTCGCCCAGAGCCGCCCCGCTCTGAGAGTTGAGCCGAAACCGGGCGTTAGCGAATTTAGCTTTGAACTTTGGCGAGCCAGGAATCGTCGAGGCATCGAGCGTAAGAATCGTCGTATCATCAACAAGATTACCCCTGAGTGCTACCGATATCTTGACCAAACCATTATTGACTGAGAGCGTCACCTTGGTAATCTTGGCCGATGGGACGCAGTGAAACTTTGAGCCTTTCTCGACGGCATAGCTAACGAAGCCTGTCTCCCGATCAGCCAGTGAGAGCTTATGTGTGTAGGTGCCGTCGCCATTTTCGGTCACCGTATCGATACCGAAAAGCAGAGCCATGAGAAAGTTCTCGAGTCCATCGAACCGATAGTCGAAGTCGAGCGTAAAATCGACCGCATTTTGAAAAGTCGTGTCGAGATATTTTTCAAACGCCCCGAAAGTCTCATCCTCAACGACCTGATAAGCCGGCTTAATAGCCCCGGCGTTAGTCGGTAGAATGCCCGTGTTCGGCTGATTTAAATTAGCGACCGAGCCCCAGGCCGAAGCCTTAGCGACGGCCGCCTTAGTTAATCGTCTTTCAATTGCCATTGTCGTGTGCCTCCGTTTTTGATTATATCACCTCAAGCCCCCGGCGTCATAACCCATCGTAATAGCCGGAGACTAAAATCTCAAAACGTAAATCAAAAAGTCCATAGCGGTCAGCCGAGAGAAGCCCGGCATCGGTTGTCATCTCGCCGCCATTTACTATCGCCCCGAGGTCTCGGAGAGCCCCTGAGACCGCTGAGGCTTCAAGCGCCGCCCTCACGTCCTGCGACGCCTTCAAGATGTCTCTCACCGGGTCCGGGCTCTTAATGAGCCCTCGTATTGAGACTATCATTGTCTCATCAAGCGAGTGGTAAGCTCTCTCCTCGACCCGGGTGCTCTCAAGCGCCACCGAGTATCGCGGATAACTCAGCGTCTCTTGAAAGACAATCGCCTGAGTAGAGACCTCGGCGGGCGTAAAGTAATAACCATTTTCTTTCTTGATCGCCTTTAGCGCTGAGACGACCGCGTCGATAACTCTGAGCCTGAGCGGGTCACTCATCTCGGCACCCTCGCATCAAGCATCTGACGCAGTCTTATCGTCGCGGTAGCCATCGCATCCGTAAAGTAAGACGACCCCGGGAGTGTAACTTTTTTGACTAAAAGAAAAAGTAACCTGACACCTGAGTCATTAAGTTTGATACCCTTAGTCGTTTTCCGTTTAAATACCTTAGCGCTAACACGCTGAGCAAGAAAAAGTTTACCGGCCTTAGTTTCTATAAAAAACGTGTCTTTGTAATCAGCCGCCCGACCTCGAGTTCCGCCGAGCGGTATCGTGAGATACTGACGGTTCTTTGGTTCAATCTCGCCTCCGACGTCTTGAATCCGGGCGTAAGGTATCGATTTTCTGCCCTTGACTCCCGTTCCTACCAGAACCTCAGCCCCGCTCTTAGTCTGACTGACTTTAAAGCCGAGCGATGAGAGCAGATGCCCTTTAGCCGACTTAAACCGCTCGGCGCCGAGAGACTTAACCTCATTAATCGCCAGCGGCGCCCAGCGCTCAAGTGTGTCATAGACCCACGAGGTCTGGGTGAGCGCCGTAAACTTTCGCTGAGCCCCTGAGGTGTCGGTCTTAATTCTAATCATCTGAAAACCGCCCGGCGGTAACGCCTCAAAGTTTGTCTCACCTCGGGTAAATATTCATCGTCTTGAATTCGGTTAACTGAGCCGTCAGGGAAACTCATTGAGCTCACGCCCCATGCCCGAGTCCGTGTTTTTTGATACTCAAACGCCACCTGCTTGAGAGCGGCCAGCTTGAGAGCGAGCGGCCAGGTCTGATATCCAGCGCGGTAAGTGACGACAATCTTTGACCCGGCTCTAAAGCCCCGAGAGCGGCAGATAAACCCATTCTCGTCTGAGTAATAATCGTTGATCGGCTCGCCATCGACCGAGACCTGAGTAATCTCAATTATCGGGCGCCGGGAGAGATACAGCGTCCTGTTGCCGAAAGCCGTAAAGGTATCAGTAACAGCGCCGGGCTCTGGCAAGGTCTCAAGGTAATCAGCGATTGAGGCGTTGACGTAATCGGTCAGCGAGGTAAGAACCGCATCGTTCTCGGTAGATTTCTCCTCGAGGTAAGCCTTGACGTCGGTGAGAGTTATTAAATAGTTATGCTCATCAGCCACTGCTCTCGACTCCTTAATCGCCTCGTTAATTAGAGGCGAGAGAGAGAGCCGGCTTAGAGCCGGCGCTCCCTCGCCTCATTAGTTTTCTTTTTAACAGCTCGCCTCGACGCCTGAGACGCCTCAGTCTGGACCGCGTTAATAACGACGACACTGAGCCCGGGCATGCCCCGGGCGGCTGAAGCCAGAGCCTCATCCTCAGTCTCGATAAACGATGACGGCGGGATCGAAATCACGCCCCCTCGGTAAGGGATTCCAAACGCCCGACCGAACGACCAGATCTGATACTTCACGGCTTCACCTTAAGGTTTTTTATCAAGACGCAGGCATTGACATTCTCTATCGCCACGTCAGCTCTCATCGAGTAGAAAAACAACGTGCCCTCGAGTTTAGCATCTCGCTGAGGCTCAATCTTAAGGTCGCGGTGAAGCCCGATAATGAGGTTGTTTTTATAGGTGAGTAGGCAGTCTGATCCATCGTTGGTGACGACATAAAAATGCTCACCGACGCCGTGAGGATAGCGGAAAGCTGTCTCAAACTTAATCGTTCCGCTGTCGAGTGTATCTGGCGGATTTTCAGTATCAGGGTCTTGAGTTATTGACTTGACCTTAAGTGTCTCTGACTTATAGCCGATCGCCGGGTCGTAAAACCAGATGAGCTGGCCGACCTCGAAACCACCAGTATCGCTCACGTGAAGCTCATCCTCACCAGCGGCGACTCCCTCGCCCGACTCAATCGCTGAGACAGCGAGCTCATCACCCGTCGGAACGGGCAGGTCTGTCGGTATTAGAGGGGCGCCGACGACCGGCACCTTCCCGTAAGTCACGACGCCGCCCTCGATGATTATCTTATCGCCCAGCGCCGTGCCTCGTGAGCTTAACGCCTCGACGTAGTCACTCTCGACCTCATCATTGACGAAAAACCGAAAGTTCTCGAGCCCCTTTTTCTTATACTTCCCGGGCATGACCTTGAGCGCCTTACCGAATTTGATTTCCCACTGATATGGGGCCGCGGAGTTCTGCTCAGCGATGTAACCAGTGTGGAGCGCAAAGTCTGCGGCTAATCGAGCGTCGAGCACCCTGGCCGGGCCGGTGATAGGGTTTGACTCGTGCAATACCCGCCAGCGCCAGCCCTTCCAGAGGTCTTCAAGGTCAAGTCTCTGGCCTTCAAGAGTCGCCCCGGGCTCGGAGAGATAAAACGCCCGGTCGAGTTCATTTGAAATCTTTTTCGCTATCATCGCCAACAGGTGGTCTTTAAATCCTTCTTCAGGCGAGTCTTCAAGGTCGTCATCAGTGATGAGGACAGCCCCTCTTACCTTTTTAGCCTCAAGAGTTATTGGCCCCGAGGCAAGGCTTGTGATGATATCCGAGCTCACCATTGCCGAACGCGGCTTAAGGACGTTAGAGCCCAGGCCGATTGGCCTAACTACCTTTTGAGTGGACTTCATCTTCTCAACCCGGGCACTGGACTTGAAGACTGAGCTGTCAACCACATAGTCAAGAAACTTATCCGCCTCCTCAGGCGCAAAGCTAATAGGCGAGAGCAGACCTTTTATCACTTTTGTTTTAGTTATCTCGTTTGACATTATCACCTCTGCCCAGATGGCTTAAATTTTTAAGAGTCAGCTTAAATTACCGCTGGCTATTTGACTTTGAGGTTCTTGATGAAGACGCAGGCGTTGAGATTTTCCACAGCAACATCAGCACGGAGCGAGTAGAAGAAGATTGTTCCTTCGAGCTTGGCATCCCGCTGGGTTTCCATCTTGATATCGCGGTGGAGACCGATAATCAGGTTATCTTTATGGGTGAGCAGGCAGTCGGTGGTGTCAAGCGTGACCTCGGTGACGGCCTCAGCATCAGCAGCCAGATGGGTATAGGCAAGGTTCTCTTTGAGGGTCAATGATACACCGGATTCCACTGAATCGACCTCGTGTATTTCCCGCTTGTAGCCGACCTCTTTTTTGTAGATCAGGATTTTATCCCCGGAGGCAAATCCAGTGGTGGCGGCTACTTTCAACACTTTCTGGCCGGCCGCTGAGTTTTCATCAACGGTGGTTGCCCCGCCGCCTGACTTAGCCATGGGCAGGTCAACCGGCATCAGCGGTGCGCTCACGATCGGGACTTTTCCAAACGCAACCTGTCCGCCCTCAAGGATAATCTTATCTCCCAGTGCCGTGCCTCTACCACTCAGGGCATCAACATAATCGGCTTCAATCTGGTCGTTGACGAAGAACCTGAAGTTTTCGAGCCCCAGCTTCTTGTATTTACCCGGCATCTTCTTGAGCGCCTTGGCAAACTTGATCTCCCACTGGTAGGGCGCTGAGCTGTTCTGCTCGGCGATATAGCCGCTATGAAGCGTGAAGCCTGAAGAGCTCTGAGCGTCAAGGATGGTCGCCCCGCCGGCGACAGCGTTAGTATCGTTTAAAATCCGATACCGCCAGCCACGCCACACATCGTAGATGTCCAGCATCGATGCCTCGTCAGGTGCTCCGGGCTCTGACAGATAATAAGCCCCGTCGAGTTCATTAGATATTTGACGGGCGATGATCCCGAGCAGGTGATCGACGAAAGCGTCGCCTTCGGGTGCGTCTTCAAGATCATCATCGCTGACAAGTATCGCCCCGCGGACTTTCTTAGCCGATAGAGTGATCAGGTCGTTAGCTAAAGTATTGATGATGTCATTATCAGTGAGCGTTGATTTCGGTTTTAAAACACCGCCGGCAAGCCCGATAGCCCTGACGTTTTTCTGAGCCTTTGTCATCTTCACGATTCGGGCGTTATTTTTAAAAACGCTCTCATCGATAACGTAATCAAGGAACCGGTCGGCCTCCTCAGGTGAGAAGGTGATGGTCGACAGAAGCCCTTTCTTCAAGACTGCTTTATTGAGTAGTTCGCTGTTAGTCATTTTTGTTAATCCTCTCTAAAAAAACTCGGCCATTTTGTCGTCACGGGTGGCGTAATGTCATCACCCTCAAGCGACTTTTTCACGGCCGGTATAGCTTTAATTTTTGAATCGAGCTCCTCAAGACGTTTATTAACAGACTCAGAGAGAGCCTCGATCGACTTGACGACCTCATCGATACGCTTAGAGACCGCATCGTCGTCAGACTTTTTTTCTTCAGCCTTAGCGGGCTCAGCCGGAGCCGGGGGTGGGTAGCCGTAACCATAAACGGCGTATTTTGTCAGCACCCTCACGGCCTCCTTGATATCATCGGGTAGATCGTCAAAGACCTTCTCGAGAGTCGTAACGGCCGACTTAATCGCCTCGAGCGTCTGAGCGTCAAGACCTTTAAGCCGCTCGACCGCACCCTCGGGAGTCTCAATCATTTTCTCAAGCTGTTTTAGTAACTCATCCATGAAAGCCTCCGATTTTATAACAAGGAATTTTCGCCGATTAGCGGGGAGGTCGACGAGTGAGACCTCATCGATTGAGAGGTCAACGAGTTTTCTGGCGTCTTTTGTTTTTCCCATCACACGCTCACTCTAACTCCCGAGCTAACCTTACAAGTGATAATCTCGACGTCGAGCGGTCTCGGTGAGTGAGCGACCCTCACGTCCGCTGATATTCTCCACCCGACCACCTGCTTTTGTCAAGCGGTCGGTTCAACGTAAGCGTAACCAGCCATCGAGAGACCTGTAATTCTGCCCTCTTTGATAGCCTGCCAGAGCTCGGGGTCAAGCACTCTGAGCGTCATAAGCCATGAGCCTTTTTTGACCACCTCGCCGTTGAGCTCAAACGTCACCGGGGCGATGTAGTTTTCAAGTAACTTGACTGAGTCGAGCGGCTCGCCCGAGTGATTGAGTTTAAACTTCGCACCGGCCTCCATAAAGTGATAACAGGCATCTCGAATCTCATCAGCGTCGGTATACTCGCCCTGAGCGTCGACCTTCTCGGGCTCATAGACGACACCCGTCACGATGTGCTCATCGCCATCGCCAGCCGAGCCCTTGAGTAGTTTCACCTCATAGGATTTTAGCTCAGCCTCTTTTTTTAGCCTGAACGGGTAGTTAGTGATTAACAGCTCAGAGTCTTTAACCACGCCGATCTCTGGTTGCCAGATACGAGGCACGTCAATCTCTTTTAAGATATAGTCTTTAAAAAGCCGCCGGTTGTCAGGCGTGTCATTTAAGGTGATCATAAATTGACCTTTAATCGACTTAACCGCCGAGGCAAACTCAGCCACGTCAAAACCGAAATCCTTGCCCCCCCACTCGTCAGGATAAGGTGGGTCAAGGAAAAAGAAGGTCTGCTTTGAGTCAAACTCTCTGATCACGTCTTTATAGTCGCGGTTTAAAATTTTTGTATTTTTGAGTCGCTCTTTAGCTTTTAACAGCCTGTTATAATCAGGTTCGAGGCTATGACCCGCCGCTCGCCCGGGTGAGAAGGTTGACTGAGAGTTTCGATAAGAGGCTTTAAGCGTATAATAGAATCGATAAAAACGCTCCTCATCTGAGGCTGGTTTTGTCTTATCTGCGATGAGCTCGTTAAACTTTTTCCTTCGACTGATCCAGTCAAACTTCTTAAGTCGCTCGATTGACTCTGTCGTTAGTGACTTGATAAACCGGTAAGCGAAGGCAACCTCGGGATTTTTGTCATTTAAGACCTCAATCTCGCTCGGATCTTTTCGCCAGAAAACAGCCGCCCCGCCGGCAAACGCCTCAACGTAAGTCCGGTGATCAGGAATGTTTTTTACAATCATCCCGGCGATAAACTTTTTACCCCCGCCGCCCGGCGACCCAAACGGCTGAGCGACGCCCTTGTCCACGTCAGTCAGATGATAAAGACCTCGTTTAGTCAGTTTAAAATTAGCGTAGAGATACTCCCAGGCCGTGTTATGCTCACGTTGACCGGGCTGATTTATCTGCCGCTCAACCTTATAGCGCTTGACATCCCATGCGGCCGGCGCCTCTTTGATTTTTGAGCCCGAGCATAATAGGAACTTTCCCTTGATTGATTTTAACCGGTCAATGAGCTCAGCCCAGTCATCCTCTTTAAACTCATAAGCAAAGCCCTTCTGTCCCTGGTTGAGATATGGAGGGTCGAGATAAAACACGACATCATCGTCGTCAAACTCATCAATGACTTTTGAGTAGTCAGTGCTTTTTATCACGACGTCTTTAAGCCTTGCCTTGTAACGCTCAAGGTCAGCGACGATATTTATATGACGCCCGACATGCCCTGGCATCGCTGATGCCATCGGGGCGCCGCTATAACCGCCTCGCTTTAAATACACTATCTTATAAAACCGCTCGACAGGATCATCGGTTTCTAATTTAACAAGCCGCTTATATGTCTCCTCATCGATAACCCAGTTTTTCCGGGCAAGTCGTTTTTTTTGCTCATCAGTCACGTTTTTTATAAAGCGGTAAGCAAATGCTATGTCTGAGTCTTTGTCGTTTAATACCTCAACCTCAGAGGGGCGTTTATTCCAGAAAACAGCCGCACCCCCTGCGAAGGGCTCAACGTAGACTCGATGCTCAGGTAGATAGTCTATGATAAGCTGAGCTGACCGAGTTTTACCACCCGGCGAACCGAATGGCTGTCGGACTTTTTCAATCTCGACCTCGGCTGACTTTGTCTCCTGCTCATAATCGTCGTCTTTGAGTTTCGATATCATCCAGACCCGCTCCCGAGGCGAGACCGGGACATAAGCGAAAAGGTAATTCCCGCTCAAGACCCGGTCGGTGATATGTAGTTTTTTCGCGTGAGGCTCGGCGAGGTATAGCTCCCACTTGAAGCTATCCAGCCGGATCATCGCTGACCATGTCTTAGAGAATGCCCCCACCTCTCCGGGCTCAAAGATAGCGATTGAGCGGGCGCCGACATTGAGCCAGTCGTCGGGGCCGCGGACGACCTCGGCCTGAGGCTCGTCGACCTGAGGCACTTTAAAATCAGCCCGCAGTTTTTGCCCCTGATCGAGACCCATAAATTTTGACAGCCCGTCAATGTTTCCCGTGAAAATCTCGGCGCCCTCAAAGTAGTCATCGCCATCTCTAACGAGCCTCAAGTCAAGATGACAGCCGTGATTGCCGATGACCGAGAGTAACTTCTCTCTAAGTTTTTTCAGGTCTAATCTAGCGACCATGACCCCGGTCTCAGCCGCCTTAAGAGCCTTCGCCTCATCCTCACTGAGCCCCATGATATGAATCTGCAGACAGCCTCGACCCTGATCGCCGGCCTCAAAGTCGATGTTGGACTCAGCCTTGAGCACTTGATAGACGTTAAACTCTTGGGCAATGTCAACGACCTGCTCGGCGTAATACGGCGTCTGTCGGCTCGGGTCGATATCAATCACCCGGGCGTTTTGAAAAACAAGCCGGTTCGTTCCATCCTCAACGAGCGGTATAATCTCGAGAGCTTGTATCGTCAGGATGTCGCCCGGTTTAGCCTCGATTGATGAGGCCATCGTTTTCCCGAGATCAATGTAAGATTTACCCTCAAACTCAGTTAAGTTCTGAGCCCCGAAGTCGCCCGGCAGAACGCCCACCTCATAAACGAAATTTCCATCTTTTGTTTTCTCGACCGATAAAACTATGACTTTAAACTCAGCGGCGTTTTTTAGTTTAGCGACTGAGTCCCAGACGCCATTTAGCGGATAAGTGCCGGTCACATCTTTTACAACGATGCCCTCGCTCTGAGGTAATTTTGAGAAGCGGTCAAATGCTTTTTTGAGGTCAACGAGTGAGGTCATCGGCGCCGACTCAGGAACAAGCTCAAAGCGGAAAGTCTCACCATCTTTTAACCCCGACATAAACCGCTCGAGTTGACGGCGGCGCTCAGAGAAGGGCTCAAGGTGGAGGTCAGCGCCGTCTAGCCAGACAAGGTCAAAGACGACGATAACGAGGCGCTCATCCTCATCGAGCTCAATTTTATCAGCGTTTAGCCGGGCGAGCTGGACTCGAGGCAGTCGCTTGCCGTCACGCTCAATCCCGACATCTGAGTCGATGATAAAGTCGTGAGGTATTGAGCGGAGATAATCAACCAACTCAGTCGGGAACGCCTCAACCCGGTTCTCGAGGCCGTCGCTAATAATCTTGACGCTCTCTCCCTTTTTCCCGACTGATACTCGATAGCCGTTGAGCTTCGGCTCAACGACAAACGTTCGCCCCTCGCACCATCCGGCTAAAGCCTCAACGCTCCGAGCCTCGGTGATACCGGCCATGGCTGGTTTCGGTAGTGGATATTTTCCCAGCTTATCAAAGGTCAGTGTCTCGGCCTTGTTAACGTCACTGGTCTGATATGAGCTGACGTTTGAAACGAGAGCGGCCCCGGCCTGCGCCACTTGATCGCCCGAGACCTCTCTCACCTCAAACGGCCGAGAGCGAAGGATCAGGTCAAAAAGCGGGATGTAAGACGAGTGCGGCCCGGAGGGCTCATAAATAAAGTGCGGCGCCAGACCTGTCGATTCAACGACCTTCATCAGTTTTCGCTCAAGTGACTCGTCACGCTCAGGCTGTCGGATTAACAGGTCAACGTCGTGAGCCTCGGCTGGCGTCTCGACGAACGACCCGACGATTGAGACAAACTCAGGAATGACAACGATGTCTGAGTAACCGGCTGAGAGCCCCTTAGAGTGGCGATAGCTCTCGAGCGCCTCATCAATCGGGTAACGCCCCCGAGTAAGCTCGCGGCGGTCGAACTCATCAATGAGGGTCTTATAGCGCTCAAGATATTCTCGGCGTTTTTCCGGGTCGGTCATTTTTGCCCAGAGCTGGATAAAGCGAAAACGGAGATTCCTTAACTCAGCGTCAGAGACGCCCCTGATTGACTCGGTCGTTATCTCCTCAATCCTCATCTTTTTACCTCTCTCGTTTACTCGGCGGCGAGCCATTGACAGCGGCAGTTCGGGTGGACAGGTATCAGACCCTCAGCGTCGCTGATGTCAAAGACCTCGCCGTCATAGCTGTCGCACTCATCGCAAGCCCCCTCGAGGGCGAGATACTTAGCCTGGCTGTAACCAGCGCTGTCGAGCTCGTCAAGGTAAGACTCTGAGAGCACGTATCGGCTCTCTGTCCGGGCGATCATCTCGGCTCGGTATAAGAGCGAGTCGTCAGCGTAAGCCTCAACCGAGCGTCTGACCTCAGACTCAGGCTCACCATCAGCAATCAGCTCATCTCTAAGTCGAGCGATAGCCCTCGCCTGCCGGTCATTGACGCCGACCGAGACCTTGACGAGAGAGGCTATCTCTCGACCCGTCCAGCCGTTTAACAGACCCTCGGCGACGATACCCTGAAGGGCGAGCCGGGTAGTCTCGGCGATTGAGGTCACCCGGGCGGCCGCAAGCCGTGAGTATTTCTCCCATGATTCCAGCTTAGTAACGACAAGGGCGATAGCTTTATCTCGCCCCTTATAAACTATCGAGGCCGGTTGAGATCGTCGAACCTGAGCGATTCTGGGTCGATTTTCCCGGATATAATTAGCCGCTAATCGCTGAATTCTGGCTTTTCGCTTTTTTTTAGCCGCCGGCGCCGGCCTCACCGAGCCTCTAACACGCTCACCAAGCCTCATATACTCGGCGGCGAACAGCTCTTTACCCTTCTCAAGCCAGTCATAGTAAACGCTGTCAATGTCGCTCACGTCTCGGATCTCAGCCGGTAAGGCCGAGCGCAGAGAGCGAAACCACTTGACCGCGGTCGCCTTAAACCGCTCGAGGTCAGCCCGGGTAAAACCGCGAGCCTTATCGATACGCTCTGATAAGACGTCATTGATTAGCGCGAGCAGAGCCCGGGCTGAATCAGTATCAATCATCACTTACCCCCGGCGGCTGGCTCAGAGAGCGCCTTGAGTTTATCCCGAATCTCGAGCAGAATGTCGATATCGTCAGCCCCGTCGCCCCCTGAGATAGCCGGTTCCGACTCACTATCAGACGTCTCAGCCTCTTTCTCAACCGGCGCGTCGACGGGAATAAACGAGGCAGAGATGTAGTGGCTGTCACCACCCGGATACGGGTCACCGAGGTCAAGTTTGTCTCTGACCTCGTTCGGCGACATCACGCCCCGGTCGATAAACTTCCCGTATATCTCAGCGACAGACTCAAGATTTCTCACGTCGGCGGGCATGAGCTCGACATAGTAAGAGCTGATGCCCATCGCCTTGATGAGTTGACCCGTGATTGTCTCGATGACTCTTTGAAGCGGGCGTATAACACTCTGGTAATAAATTTTTGTCGACTCGATTGCAGTCGAGCCACCCAGAGCGCCGGTCTCAGCGATACCGATCCGATAAGGCGGCATAGCGTAAGCCGAAAGAACCTCATCTCTCAGCATTTTGATATAGACTCGAAATTGACCCTCTTTAGCCTCGGCTGAAATCGGTATCCACTGAAGTGATGAGCCTGAGGCGACCTTTATCACGGCGGCTTTATTTGCGTTAATGACGCCACCATGCTCAGCGGTCAGATATGTTTTGAGCGCCTGATCTGAGTTCTCCTCCCAGTCACCTTGAAGGATAATAAACCCGAGCGGCATCCCGTAGTTTTGAAAAAACGAGAGGTTGTAATCCCGGGCGGCGATGAGCCCGAGTATCGAGCCCAGAGCCCCGATAAACGGCGGCACCCCATAATAGTCGCTTTTCGGATAATAAGACCGATAAAAAATCATTGAGTCAGCGATATCATCAGGCGGCGTCGATGCTTTCACGAGCTCACCTGTCGAGCTGGTTATCTCATCTTTAGACCCGAACCGCTTAAACCATGCCCGGCGTATATCTCTAATCTGGCAGAATTTTTCTTTATTTTTATGGACATAAATCGTGTGAGCCGGGACGTGGTAGACCTCTAATAATCCACCCGGTCTGGGGGCGACCTCGAGCGTCATCCAGCCGATGCTTTTAAGATCGATGATCGCCTTCTCAAAAACGTCGAGTAAAGACTCACCCTCAGAGTTAGCGTTATATAAAAACTCATTAAGTATTTTCTGCTCGGCCGGGCTCTCGTCTTTGTCAACCTCTTTGATGATGTTCCAGTCCGTGCCTGTCGCGTCTTGAGCGGTCTGCCTGACGCATCTGTCGGCGTAGACATTAGACTCGACCACCTCAAGAAATTTTGAGGGATCGTAGGGTCGGGCGACAAGACCGAGCGACCCGAGCTCTCGTGACGTTAGCTGTTTTGATGACTTAGCCACTTTGAGCTGGGTCGCCCGGCTAAACGGAACGGCCTTACCCTTAGATGTCCAGATTAAAACTCTCGACTGATCTTTCGCTGACCCTGTTTTTTCATTATCCATCTAACTAACCTCCGATAATCATAACACGCGACACGCCTGCGCTCAAGGTGTCACCCTCGCCGGTGATGGCATAGCGAGTGCCATCGATAAGATGGTTTTTGTATTCAACCGGCTCAGAGGTAAACTGACCTGAGCGGTCTCGACGCCACGAGTAAGACCTCATCTCGTTATAGAGGTTCTGCGAGCCCTGAACGATTCTGATCTTGAGCGACCGCATAAAATTTATACCAGCCCTGACTGAGTCTTGACCTTTAGCGGCAGGCAGGGCTCTGAGCCCGAGCCGGTTTAGCTCGGCGATCGACTTCGGCTCGGCGGCGTCGCAGTAGAGCCGGTCACGCGGACCAACCCCAAGGTCTTTGAGCCTCTTAGCGAGGTCAGCGTTTGTCAGCCCGGCCTCATAGACGAGTTCCTCAACCCAGTAATAATCAGCTCGTCGATAAACCTTAACAACGGCGGCCGGGTCAATTGAGAAACCAAAGTCAACCCCGTAAAATATCGAGTCAAACTTAGTGTCAGCGGGCAGAGGTTCAACCGGCCAGTCAAAGATAACGCCTTCAGGTCGAGCCCACTCACCGAGCCGGGCTATCTGATACATCTCAGGGCTCTGATACTTTAGCTTTTCAAGGATCGGTAAATAGCGCCTTACCACCTCACGGTTCGGATTGTCGAGAATCGTCGAGCGGTGAACGAAAGCGTCGGGGTCAGGTGTCGCACCGAAGAACCTCTCTTTGAGCCACGGCGCATCACTCTCGACCGGGTTAAAGGTCAAGATAAGCTGGAGATAATCGGCCTCAGCCTCTCTGACCGAGAGGTCGATCGTCTCAAACTCATCTTTCGAAAACTCGGTCGCCTCCTCAAGCCAGGCTGAGGTGATACCCTTAATCGATTTTATTTTTGAGGGCTCATCAATCCCGCGAAAAAGTATCTCCGACCACCCGGCGGGTGACTTGAAGGTCATCACCTGCTCGGCGATATGATGCTCAAACGGGATGCCCTGCTGGGTAAAAAATCGTTTAAAGACCTCAACGACTGAGTCGTTTAGCGTCCGGCGGACTTTCCTCATAACAAGGTATCGATGACGCCGGCGGAGAGCCCGGTAAAACAGGATTCGAGCGGCGGTCTCGGTCTTTGACGACCCTCGCCCCCCCATCATCACGAGATAGCGGGAGGTCACGTTAAAGAGCGGATAAAACCGCTCTCCGACGATGATCTCAATCGCCATCTTTCTTTGCCCCTTGAGACTCGGTTTTAACGACTTTAATCACGACCTCTGAGCTGTCGTCTGAGCTGATGTCAAGCTGACGCTTATCGCCCCAGTTTTTCGGATCTCGGTTTTTGAGCCAGAAAATCTGAGCGGTCACGTCACCTTCAAGTGCTCGCTGATAGAGGCTCTGCTTTATCCGGCTATCAGCCTGAGCCCTGCCCTTTTTTAGAGCATCAAAAAACTTCGGATTTTTTTTCCAGTTATGGATTGTCTGGGTGGTAACCCCGAGGACATAACCGACCTCTTCGAGCGTCAGGCCGAGTCCACCCAGACGCTCGACCTCAGACATATCGAGAGATTTTAATTTCGAGGGTCGGCCTCCCGGGTGCTTCGCCTTTGCCTTAGTCATTTTTTAAGCCCCTCGACAGACATCTCGAGCTTCATCACCCGCTCTCTGACATCCTCAATGCTCCATTTTAAGTGATTGAGTTCTTGACCGATAGTTTGTAATCGGTGTTCTATATCAGCCCCGCAGAGCCCGTCGCGTTTATCAGAGCGGTCAGTTTTAAATTTTGACCATGCGATTAGCCCGGCCAGGATCAGCGTGGCGATAGCGTTAACCACCTCGACAATTGACACCTGAGCGGTCATAACTTTATCTCCTCATTTAGCAATAGCGGCGCCGAGGGCTAACCCCATCCCGGCGAGAGCGAGATAAGCCCACTGCTTATTTTTCGACGACTGATGTTTTAACAGGGCAACCTCTGAACTGAGCGAGGCCGAGAGAGCCGCCTCGCGGTTCAGGCGTTCCTTTAGAGCTGTAATCTCTGAGGCTGAGGCTGAGGCGAGGCGATTAAGCTCAGTGATGAGCTGATCTTTCTTCTCGCTCTCCACGACCACGGCCTCATAAGCGGGTCGCAGAACCTTGAGCTCAAAAAATGCCAGAGACAGAGTCCGCGCTGAGGGCTCTGGTAAGGTATAGAGCCCGAGAGCCGGCGAGTAAGTGACCTCAATGCCGGCCGCGGTTAGCTCTGCGGTTAGCTCGGTAGTGGTTTTTTTCTCATAGGAATCTTTGACATAGTTAAGAGCGGCCTGAGCCACGGCTGTCTGTTTTTTAGCGTTCTCGAGTTCATTAGTTAATTTTGACACGGCGGCCGCAGAGGCCGCTATCTCTGCGTCTCGTTTTTTGATCTCATCATCAAGCGCCTTATTAGCCGCCCTTAGCTCAGCCTGAGCGGCCTCAAGCTCGGCCACCTGTTTTGAGACCTGGGCTTTTATCAGTTTGAGCCCGACGACGATGATTAAAATCGCGACGCAGACAACGATAACGTCGACTAACCTCGAGCGTGAAGTCGCCATCTCATTCTGCCGCTCGTCGTCTAAAGAGCTTCAATAAAACAGGAACAATAACGGCGGCGATAGCTGAGATAGTAGAGATTGTCTCATTAGAGATTGACACGTTAAAAAGACCGAGTAGAGGAACGATAACCCCGACGATAGCCGCTGTCCAGAAAGACGGGTCGCTCCATTTATTTGTCTGAGCGATGCCTTCCTTAAGCTCTTTAAGATCCTGTTTTGCCTCGGTAAAAATCCAGACGCCGATGACAAGAAGTCCGGCGATAACGGGTAAGGTGTTAATATCAGTTAAGAGATGAAGGTCGACACCGAACAGCGCGAAAAATGCGACAATGACTGACCAGATACCAAGAACCCATTTTCTCATAGTTTAAGCCTCCTCTTGTAAGAGATTATATCTATCAGGAGACCAGCGTCCGCCGTTTTGCCGCCACGCCTCACCGATGAGAGCGTAGTCAGCGATAAACGACTTAACCGGAATTCCTGACGCTAAGACGACAAACTCAAACCCGTCGTCACGAATTGCAGTGATAAAAAACTGAGACTTAACCTGACGGGATACCATCAGCAGGCGATTGATGATGACTGAGGTCACTTCTGAGCTCCGGCCTGATTATATTCTGATTATACAGCGTTTGTCTATGCCCCCTCTTTTTATATCTCGAGCGATACTTATCCCGCTCGGCCTTAGATCGCTTATAAGGCCGGTGAATGACATCTCTCGGCAGGGTAACATCAGCTCTCGATGAGATGAGCTGTCTGAGCCTGACAAGGTCAAGCCCGAGCACCTCGCAGGCGACCTTAGCAGTCACGCCCTCAAGCTCGGGCAGGTCGTCGTCAAAAAGCCAGCGCTTAGCTTTTGTTTTTTGTCTCTCACTCCCCATAAGGCAATCCTTTATCATCACGGCCAGAACCCCCCAGAGAATGCGCTGGATTTCATCGGCGTTAATGTCACCCGGCCTTAGATAGTTCATTAGCCGCGTGGGGTGATTAGAGTCAGTGACGCTGAGAGCGTCTCGGGCAGTCGGTCTCTGCCGTTATCTCAGCCCTTGACCTGAGCTCTTTAATAACAGCCTGAAGCCGCCTCACGTCTGCTTGATAGCACTTTAGCTTATACTCGAGGTCATCGATTGTCTTTTTCGGGTTCGGGCGCGGCGGTTTATCGATTAAAACACCGATAAATAAAGATACCGCTGAGACCACGATAAGAATAAAAGCGAATAACTCATAAGATAGCTTAATCATTTTTTAGCCCCGTCCATTTATGAGATTAAGGCCGAGCTGAAGCCCGTGCCTGACTTTCTCGATTCTCTCATCAGCGATTTTAACATAATCGGGATTGACGTCAAAGCCGATAAAATCACGACCGAGTTTTAAAGCGACGGCCGCGGTCGTTCCCGACCCCATAAACGGGTCAACGACCAGCCCGGGGTGAGTCGCCACCCCGCAGTCGCAGACCTCATCATAAGAGTCGTTATTCTTAAGACCCCTCCGCTCTCGCTCAGTCTGGCGATAGACCCGGCGCCAAGCGAGACCGCATTGAGGGCAGATTGCCCTTGGGCAGGTCGCTCTTATCATCGGCTCAACGAGCGCCTCAGGAAATTCGGCAAAGTGATTTTTAGAGTAACTGCCCGGAGCGACCTTCCAGACGGCGCGTTTATTCCGGTAAGGTAAGTTAAATAATTTTTCAGCGTTAGCTGATAGAATTTTCATCGCACTCTGCGCCCGGCCTGTCGGGTCAAGTTTATGACGGGTCGGGTCGAAGCGCTCTCCGTTCTTGACAAACGTCTTAACTCGGTCATAACCACCCGGCGTCAAAGGTTCAAGTATCTGCTCAAAGTAGTATCTGCGGCTTTTCGTAAAGAAAAATATATGCTCAAAGTCTCGAGTAAAGCGGTCTCTCACGCTCTCAGGCATGCAGTTTGGTTTATGCCAGATGACCTCATTCCTCACGATCCAGCCGGCCTCGCTCATCGCGAGAGCGAAGCGATGAGGTATCAGGATCAGCGATTTTGCCTTAACTGACTTTAATCGCTGAGTAACCGAGACCTTCGGGTGAGGCTTGCTTGATTTATTTATCGACCGACTGGCCGGCGTCCGGTAGTCATTCGTTCCGATACCTGAGCCCGAGTAAGAGTCACCGATAACGACCCAGAGGGAACCGGTCGGCTTTAAGACTCGCCATGCCTCTTGAAAGATCATAACGAGATGATCGATATAATCCTCAACTCGAGGCTCGAGCCCCAGCTGTCCAAGCCATGCCCCGCATTTTGAGCAGCTCGCATAAGGTATCTCAGGAAAACGTCGCTGGGTCGTGTCGCCGTTTGGGCCACCACTCATTCCTGGCCGCACACCGCTCATCCAGTGATGATCGCAATCTGGTTGACCGCCGAATATAGTTTGAGCCTTCCCGTAATCTCTCAACCCATAGTAAGGTGGCGAGGTTATTATCGTATCGACAGACTCAGCCTCGAGCTGCCGTAAACCTGTCAGAGCATCAAAGTTATAAACCCGGTTAACCTCAAGTGACATGACACTCACTTCATTTTTTCCAGATACATAAGCTTATTTTCAAGCTCCCAGAATAGTGGTTCTCCAAGGATTGTCTCAATTAGCTCACGTGATACTGGCACATAGGCATTGCCAATCACCTCGAATATAAAGAAGTTCCATTTTGATTTTTTCTTTTTCGCCTGAACAATAAGCTTGAGAGCGAACTCATGTGGAATAGGATATTTGGCGAACTCATCGAGCTTTCTCTGAAGGTGGCTATCGCAGGTGACCTGGACAAGAAGCAGCCGGTTCGCTGCCTTACATGCTAGAATATCGGCCCCGAATATATCTTGAGGACGGCTGACATATTTTTCTATCTGGGGAATGAATGTCATCTTTGGCTGAACAAGATGAGTGGTCCATCCAGCCCGCTTAAGCCAGCCCTCAACTATTTTTTCAAGACTGCGGCCTTTAGATTTTTTGCTCATCTTATTCTTTTCCAGTCCGATGGTAACTTCATCTCCCTATATCGCATTAGCTCTTCAAGTTGCTTGCCGTTTATGTCCATCATTTTCCTAATCATCTTGTCCCACCGAATGCTGTCCAGCCAACAAAAAAGCCGATAGCAGCGGAAATAAAAATTATAGCCAGAAGTAAAAAATTGTTCATTTAAGATACTCCTTTTGCCTTAATTTTTCTAAAGCCTTGATGACCCTGTCGGCCTCTCTCGCCGTCAGCCTGAATTCGGATTCAGTCTCGATGATAAAACAAAGCTCCGGGAAATAATGTTCTATCAATGTTTGAAGGCAATACTGCCTTTTCGGATTATTTCGGTCTGCTTCTACACTTAGAGATTTTAAATGGACTTCATGGCCGCATTCATCATAATCTCCGACAGACCAATCAATGTCAGGAATAATCGGCTTCAATAGTTCCGTCAATTCATATCCGATGTTCATAGCAAAGGCGGTTTGGTGAATACCGATTTTATTTCGTTTTCTCTCGC
>Ga0209201_1000497_pt1 | contig 54445 bp, 49 predicted proteins | sample AD_UKC055_MetaG_FD_184411 | JGI IMG/M metagenome (GOLD analysis project Ga0209201, IMG submission 184411) | Active sludge microbial communities of municipal wastewater-treating anaerobic digesters from USA - AD_UKC055_MetaG (SPAdes) (version 2) | ecosystem: Engineered > Bioreactor > Anaerobic >... | reverse complement strand
TTGAACATGGCCCCCAACTTCACGCTGGTCGGACTCGTCGCCGGCATCGCGCTGGGCTTCAAGGGGTTCATCCAAGAGGTTCTCATCGAGAGAAAGGCACGGAGGGCTTAGCCATGACAGTCATCATGATCACTATAGGTGTAGCAGCATTCGCCGCCATCACGCTCAGGTTCCTCGGGCATGCCGCCCGCGTACCAGAGAAGGCGGAGAACTGACAGGACAGCCCCCTCTCATACCGGACGATCCGTACGAGACCACGGCCCCACAAGGGTCGTGGTTCTTTGTATGTAATCCTTGACCTCACTTCCCCCGCTACCTATAACAATCCCATGCACATACCCGAGCACCTTGTCATCAGGCCACCCAGCGAGGCCCGCAGCCTGCTCGTACGCACAGTGCGCGGCTGCAACTGGAACCGCTGCCTGTTCTGCGGCATATACGACTTCTTCGACACCCCGTTCTCGGAACGGCCCCTTCAAGACGTACTCCAGGACATCGACGCCCTGCACGCGATGTATGGGGACATCTTCAGGACCGCCTTTCTCGGCGATGCCAACCCGCTTGGGCTCCCGACGGAGTTTATCGTGAAGGTCCTCACCCATCTCAGAAAGACGTTTCCCGGGCTCGAACGGGTGACATCCTATGGCCGTGCCTCTTCCCTTGCCAAAAAGGACGCAGAAGAACTCAAGGAAATCCACGCTGCAGGGCTCGACAGGGTGCATGTTGGCATGGAGAGCGGATCGGTCGCAGTTCTCAGTCTTCAGAAGAAGGGCACCAGCCAGACCCAGCTCATAGATGCCGGGAAAAAGACCATGGACTCGGGGATGGAGCTGAGCTACTACTTCCTCGTGGGCCTCGGCGGCCGGGAGTTGTGGCAAGAGCACGCGAGGGAGTCAGCCCACGTGCTCAATGCGGTGAAGCCCCACTTCGTCAGGGTGCGCCGCCTGTGGATCCATCCCATGTCGCGCCTCATGGATAAGATCCGCTCAGGAGAGTTCACCGAGCAGACCGCAGAGGGCACGGTCCTCGAACTGCGCAGCCTTGTCGCAGGCCTCGAGCCCTCTCACATGTTCTTCACCTGCGACCACGCCAACAACTACATCCAGGCCCACGGCCACATCGACGAGCGCCGGGACGACATGCTCAGGGTGATCGACACCTTCCTCGCACTCCCCGAAGCCCAGCGCCAGGATCACTACCGGTCCATCCCGTCGGTCATATGACGCGACTTTTCCCTTGACTTCCTGGCCGTATATCTATAAACCTCCTGGGTTATGGCACCAAGACGTCTTACACATTCTTTCGGGTTCTTCTTTTTTGATTAGGTCTGCCTGCGTTTGAGCTTTTAAGACCTAGTCAGAAAAAGCCGCAGGTAGACCGGTTTCGTCTACCTGCGGCTTTTTTTATACGTTCAGGGTAGTGGGTGGGTTAGAAGACAAAAGGCAAGGGAGGATATGCAATGAAGACGACCATGAGACGTGCACTGACCATCGGAGGTTTGCTGCTCGTCGCCGCCATCGTTCTGGCGCCGGCGATCCAGGCAAAGGACATCAAGGTGGGGGCGGCCATCAACCTCACCGGCCCTGCATCAACCTGGGGCCAGTACCACGCCAAGGGCACACAGGACTACTTCCGGTATGTGAACGAGGTCAAGGGCGGCGTCAAGGGGACGAAGGTCACCATGATCACCGTTGACACCGCGTACAAGCCCGCCGAGGCCGTGGCAGCGGTGCGCAAGTTCGCCATGCAGGAGAAAGTGGACATGATCGCCACCTGGGGCGCTGGCGAGGGCATCCAGGCCAAGCCGCTCCTGCAGAAGTTCAAGATCCCGGCGCTCAATTACTCCACCGCCTGGGAACTTCTCCAGCCGCCCGTTGATTACATGTTCCTGCCCTTCGGGTCCTACAAGCTCGACTGCGCCGTGGTCATGGAATATATCGCCGCTGTGCACAAGGGCCCAAGAGCACCCAAGGTGGGCCTCCTGACCTACAACAACGCCTACGGTCGATCCATCCATGAACCGAGCAAGGAATACGTCAAGGGAAAGAACATCGAGATCGTGTCCATCGAGGAATTTCCTCCCCAGACCGTGGACCTCACGACCGAACTCCTGCGCCTCAAGCAGAAGGGGGCCCAGTACGTGTTCATGCAGATGCTGCCCGCTGCCATCATCAGCACGCTCAAGGGGGCGGACCGCATCGGCTACAAACCCATGTTTATCGGCACCTGGACCTCGACCGATCCCGACTTCTTCAAGAACGGCAAGGGCCTCCTGCGCGACCGTGTGAAGATGCAGTTCTGCGGAGCCCTGCCATCGGACAACGTCCCGGGCATGAAGATCATGAAAGAGCTCTGGATGCGCTACAAGACGGTTGACTCATTCGACACCGCCTACTGGGAAGGCGTGGTTGTAGGCATGATCATGGAGCGTGCCTTCCTCAGGGCGAAGGAGAAGTACGGCCAGGTGAACCCCGGGAACATCGCCACGGCCATGGAGACCTTCAGGAACGAGGATTTCGGCGGGCTCGTTCCGAATATCACCTACACGAAGGAAGATCACGGGGCATCTTTCACGGGCAGGATCGTGCAGATCCACGAGGACGGCACCTTCACCCCGCTGACCGGCTTCATCACCCCCGGCAAGGGTACGATCAAGCTCCTCGGCACGAAATAATACTCAAGGGTACGGGCGCGTGAGAGCATACCGCGGGCAACCGCGAATTTTTACCACCGAGAAGATGGCGATCAGACAGGCCGAGCTCGAGGTCAAGGGCCTGTCTCTCGCCTTCGGCGGGATCCAGGCCATCAAGGACGTGAGCCTGTCGGTCCACACCGGCGAACTGGTGGCCGTCATCGGCCCCAACGGCGCCGGCAAGACGAGCCTGCTCAACTGCATCACGGGCTTCTACAAGGCCACCTCGGGGGACATCTTATTCAATGGGCGCAGCATCACAGGCCTCCATACCCACAAGCTCACGTCTCTGGGCATAGGCAGGACCTTCCAGAACATCGAGCTTTTCCCCGGCATGACCGTGCTCCAGAACATGCTGCTGGCCCGACACACCCGCTCGTCCTACAACCTCGCTTTGGCGTGCCTTTACTCGCCATCGGTCAAGAGGGAGGAGGTGAGGCATCACGAGATCCTGGAGGAGATCATCGACTTCCTGGAAATGCAGCCCATCCGCAAGGAGCTCGTGGGGTCTCTCCCGTACGGTATGCGCAAGCGCGTGGAGCTGGGTCGCGCACTGGCATGCGAGCCGAGCCTGCTGGTGCTGGACGAGCCCTTCGCCGGCATGACGCTCGAGGAAAAGGAGGACATGGTGCGGTTCCTCCTGGAACTGCACGACGGGTGGGGTCAGACCATGATCCTGGTGGAACACGACATGTCCATCGTCATGAGCATCTCACAGCGGGTCATCGTGCTCAACTTCGGCGAGAAGTTGGCCGAAGGCCTGCCCGAGGAGATACAGGACCACCCCGAGGTCATCAAGGCCTACCTCGGAGATACCTCCGATCTCGGTCTGGATCGCCCCGAAGAGGGTTAGGAAGGATCCATGGACAGGGAATTCTCCGTGAAGAAGGTCAGCCCCGAACACCTCGACCGGTTCGAGGGGTGGACCCTGCCACAGATCCTGGCGTACCAGGCGGCACACCTCGGAAAAGACTACCCGGCCATCCGCGAGAAGGCCTACGGGGTCTGGAAGGCCTACACCTGGGAAGACTACCTGAGCTTCGCGAAGCACACCGGCCTCGGGCTCAAGGCACTCGGTCTCGAGCGCCACGACCATGTGGGCATGATCGTGAACAACCACCCGGAGTGGCTGTTTACCCAGCTCGGTGCACAGGCGTTCGGTGCCGTGACGCTCAATCTCTTCACATCGGCTATCTCAAGTGAGCTTGCATCGACGATCTCCCGCATCCAGGCGAGTTTCGTCCTTGTCCAGGACCAGGAACAGGTAGACAAGCTCCTGGAGCAGAGCGGCAACCTGCCTCACGTGAAGGCGATCATCTACGTGGATCCCACGGGCATGCGGAGCTATGCCGGGAACAGACTCCTGGTGAGCTTTCGCGACCTGCTGGACCTCGGGATAAAGCACGAATCGAGGCACCCGGGCCTGTTCGCTGAAGAGCTCTCCAAGGGGAAGGTCGCCGAGACTGCCCACATGATCCTCACCTCGGGCACCACGGGGATCTCCAAGCTTGCCATGCTGTCCCACCGGAACTACTCGGCCATGGGCAGGAAATGGATCGATTCGACCCCGGTGGATATAGGAGGCAACTGGCTTTCCATGACGCCTCCTGCCTGGATCGTGGACCAGATGTGGGGCTTCGGCGTGGCTCTCCTGGGCGGCATGACCATGAATTTCCCCGAGACGCCCGAGACCGTTGAAGCGGACTTTCGCGAGATCGGCCCGGACCTTCTCATTTCGTCGTCCCGCTTCTGGGAGGACCTCGCCTCCAGGATCCGTGTCAAGATCGACGATGCAGGATTCATCAACCGGACCGCCTTTACCCTGGCCGAGAGGATCGGCACCGCCTGCGTCGACCTCAAGGCCCGGCAGGGGGTCGTACCCCTGACGCTCAGGGTCCTGCACGCCCTCGCGAAACTCCTGGTGCTTAATCCTCTGCTCGACCGCGTAGGCTGCTCAGGCTTTCTCAGTGCCTATACCGGGGGACACCCCATCAGCCCCGACGTGATCAGGTTCTTCCGGGCCTGCGGCCTGAACCTGAAGCAGTGCTATGGGCTCACCGAGACCTGCGGCATCTTTCAGGTGCAGCCCGACGACGAGGTGAAACCCGAGACCGTTGGCAAGGCCTTGCCCCATACCGAGGTGAAGATCTCTCAGGACCAGGAGGTCATGGTCCTAAGCCCGTCGGTCTTCACCGGCTACTACAACGACTACGAGGCTACGGAGAAGACCTTCGAGAACGGGTGGCTCCTCACCGGCGATGCCGGGTACTTCGACGACGACGGTCACCTGGTGATCATCGGCCGCAAGCAGGACATCATCCGCGACAAGGAAGGCAACGCCTTCTCGCCGGACTTCATCGAGACAAGGCTCAAGTTCTCCCTCTACATAAAGGAAGCCGTCACCTTCGGAGAGGGTCGGCCCTTCATCACGGCACTCATCAACATCGACCAGGGCAATGCGGGCAACTGGGCCGAGGACCGCATGATACCATACACCACCTACACAGACCTGTCCCAGCGGCCCGAGGTGGAGCAGCTCATCGTCGAAGAGGTGAACAGGGTCAATGCCCAGCTTCCCCAGCCCATGAAGATCAAGCGATTCATCCTGCTCTACAAGCTGCTGGACGCGGACGACGAGGAGCTCACGAGGACAGGCAAGGTACGCCGGCGTTTTGTCTACGGTTTGTACCTTCCCATGATAGAGGCCATGTATCAGGGCCTCGACGATATCAGGGTCAAGGGCAAGGTCCGCTACCGCGACGGCCAGGTGGGCATGATCGAGACCACGGCCAGGATCATCACGGTGTTCTGAGGCACCGGGCATACAGGAGAAACGGCATGGATTTCTTTTTACAGCTGCTCATCAACGGCCTGAGCATCGGGCTGCTCTACGGGCTTTCCGCACTGGGCTTCGTCATGATCTTCAAGGCATCGTCGGTCCTGAACTTCGCACACGGCCAGCTGCTGGCCATAGGGGCCTTCCTCTTCCTCGTCCTCGTCTCCTGGCTGAAGATACCGGTGGTACTGGCCTTCCTCATAACCCTTTCCGGGAGCTTCGTGCTCGGTTTCGTGGTGGAGCGCATCTTCCTGCGCCCCCTGATAGGCGAATCCCTCATCTTCGTCATCATGCTCACCGTGGGGCTCGCCTCCATGTTCAAGGGCCTGCTCCTGTTCTTCTTCGGCGGCAACCTCCAGACATACCCCGACTTCCTGCCCCAGGGCATGGCCATACAGATGGGAAACATCTACATACCACCGGTCTACGTGGCCTCCTCGCTCATGGGCGGCATCTTCCTGCTGCTCTTCGGACTCTTCTTCAAGTACTCCCCCCAGGGCATCTTCATGCGGAGCGTGGCCGACAACCAGACCGCGGCAATGTCCCTGGGCGTGCACGTGAAGAAGGTCTTCGCCCTGTCCTGGGCCATCGCCGCCATGGTGGCGGGCATGAGCGGCATCGTGCTGGGCATCATCAACGGCATCAACGTGCACGAGATCTCGTCCATCGGCCTGAAGGTCTTCCCGGTGGTCATCCTGGGAGGACTCGACAGCATCGGCGGGGCCATCATCGGCGGCATCATCATCGGCCTGCTGGAGACCTTCACGAGCGGGTATATATCACCGTCGCTCCGCGACGTGATACCGTACATCGTCCTGGTCGTCATCCTGCTCATCAAACCCTACGGGCTCTTCGGCCTCGTGGAGATCGAGCGGGTATAGGGGGGCACGATGAGACGCCTGCGTTACCACCCTTGCGGGAACTACAAGGAACACTACGCGCAGGAGCTTACCATCTTCGAGACCGACTTCGGCCGCACATGGGCCCTCATCGGGCTGGCCCTGCTCTTCACTGCGGTCCCTTTCGTGAGCTCGCCTTATTTTCTCTATGTCCTGAACATCACCGGTATCGCCGCCATTGCTGCCCTTGGCCTGAACATCCTTATCGGCTTCACGGGCCAGATATCGCTGGGCCACGGGGCCTTCTTCGGCGTTGGGGCCTATGCAGGGGCCATCATCGCGACCCGCCTTGGGCTGCCCTTCTGGCTTGCTGTCCCCTTGGCCGGATTCGTCACCGCCTTCGTGGGCATGATCTTCGGGATCCCCTCTGGCAGACTCAAGGGGCTCTATCTGACCATCGCGACGCTGGCAGGCCAGTTCATCATCGAGTACATCCTCGTGCACTGGGAGTCTATGACCCAGGGAACCATGGGCATCATGCTCCCCGGGGCTGGCATGTTCGGCCTTGCCATCGACTCGGACCGGGGGTTCTTCTATGTCATCTTCGCGAGCCTTACCGGCATGACGCTGGTCGCATCCAACCTCATGCGCACACACTACGGCCGGGCCTTCATCGCCATCCGCGACAATGACCGGGCCGCCGAAGGAATGGGCATCCCCATCTTCCGCTACAAGCTGCTGTCCTTCGCGATCAGTTCGTTCTACGCCGGCTTCGCCGGCGCCATCTGGGCATACTACATGCGCAGCATCTCAACGGAGCCCTTCACCCTGGGCCTCTCCGTGGAATACATCGCCATGGTCATCATCGGGGGACTCGGCAGCATACCCGGAGCCATCTTCGGGGCAATCTTCATCACAGGCCTCAACGAGATCCTGCGCTTCGCCACGGACGCCATGATGAACATCGGCGCCTTTGCCGGCTTTGGGCTCAACGTGGCCTCCCTGAGGGAATTCGCCTTCGGGCTGGCCATTGTTCTCTTCATCCTCTTCGAGCCCAAGGGGCTCGCCGAGCTCTGGAGGATCGTTCGCTCCTCGTTCAGGCTCTGGCCCTTCTCCTATTGAGGTGACGCCATGGAAACGACCGTCAACGACACTTTGCTCCAGCTCAACAACATTTCCGTCGTGTATTCGGACGTCATCCAAGTACTCAAGGGCGTATCCCTGAAGGTTCCCCGCGGCCGCATCGTGTCCCTGCTCGGCAGCAACGGCGCCGGCAAGACCACGACACTGAAGGCCGTCTCGGGCCTGCTCAAGCCGGAGAACGGCAAGGTCACCGACGGCGAGATCGTGTTCGACGGCACCGGCGTGCAGAACATGTCCCCCGAGGAGATCACCCGTCTCGGCATCATCCAGGTCCTCGAGGGCAGGCAGCCCTTCAAGTACCTCACCATCGAGGAGAACCTCAAGGTGGGTACAGCCACCCGGTGGACCAAGCCCTGGAAGAAGGATCTTGAGCTCGTGTACCACTACTTCCCGGCGCTGACCAAGCGCAGGAAGACGCTGGCCGGGTACTGCAGCGGCGGCGAGATGCAGATGCTGGTCATGGGCAGGGCGCTCATGGCTCACCCCAGGCTCCTCCTCCTGGATGAGCCCTCTCTGGGCCTGGCGCCGCTCGTGGTCAGGGAGATCTTCCGGATCATCCGGCGCATCAACGAGGAACAGGGCACCACCATCGTGCTGGTGGAGCAGAATGCCAACATGGCCCTGCAGATAGCCCACCACGGCTATGTCATGGAAAACGGCCGCGTGGTCATGGAGGGCGAGGCGGCAAACCTCAGAGAGAATCCCGACGTCAAGGAGTTCTACCTCGGGGTGAGCGCCGGTGGGGCTGCACGATCGTACAAAGACGTGAAGTCGTACAAGAGAAGGAAGCGGTGGCTGTAGAAGAGGAGGCACCCATGGGAACATTTCTCGACGATCTCGAGACCATACCCCGCACGGAGCGGGAGGCATACCAGGGCAGAAGACTTGCAGAGATGGTCCGGCTCGGCCATGAGCGGTCATCCCGGGTGAGGAAGATCTTTGCCGAGCAGGGCATTACCCCTGCCGATATCCGGACGATCAATGACCTGGCAAAGCTGCCGGTCATAAACCGGGAGCAGCTGGTGGAAATCGAGGCCGCCGAACCTCCCTACGGTGGCCTGGAAGACCCCTCCGCCCCGGTGGAACGCATCTTCACCTCTCCCGGACCCGTCTACGAGCCCCACCTGGGATCCGACGACCCTCTGTGGACAAGGGCGTACAAGGCCGCCGGGTTCGGCGGAAAAGACATCGTCCTGAACGCCTTCTCGTACCACATGGTCGCTGCAGGACTGACCTTCCACGGCGGGCTCGCCCGGGTCGGCGCCACCGTGGTCCCGTCCGGGGCATCCGCCACCCAGCAGCAGGTCCAGCTCATCAGGGACCTCAAGGTCACCGGGTACACCGGGACCCCGAGCTTCCTCATGGCCATCATCGACAAGGCACGGGAGATGGGGTACGACTTTGCCAGGGATTTCAAGGTGACACGGGCGAGCTTCGCGGCCGAGCCCCTGCAGCCATCGCTGCGGCATCGCTTCGAGAATGAATTCGGCATCGACACCTACCAGATGTACGGCGCCACCGAGGTCGGTGACGTGGCCTACGAGTGCTCCACCAAGAGGGGCTGGCACATCTGTGAAGAGGTCATCGTGGAGATCGTTGACCCTGCAACGGGCCACTGTGTGAAGTCCGGCGAGCTGGGCGAGGTGGTGGTGACGCGCCTCAATTCCATCTTCTTTCTGTTCAGGTTCGGCACCGGCGACCTGTCGAGCATCATCGAGGAGCCCTGTGCCTGCGGCAGGACTGCGCTGCGCCTGGCCGGCATCGCGGGGCGGGTGGGCGACGCGGTCAAGGTGCGGGGCATGTTCGTGGCCCCAAGCCAGGTGAAGCGGGTCTCCGAGTCTTTCCCCGGCGCGGGCATCCAGCTCGTCATTACCCGGGAAGGCCACAGGGACATCCTCACGGCACGCCTTGAGGCTCCTGTCGATGCAGACAAAGCGGCCATGAGGACACGGTTCGAAAAGACCTTCCAGGAGATCTGCACGGTTAGGATCGATGCCGTGGATTTCGTCAGGCCCGGCAGCATCCCTCCGGATGCAAGGCCGCTCCTTGACGAGAGGATCTGGAACTAGCCGTCTTCACGGGGTGAACCGCTATCCCAGGCTCCTGAGAAACGACATCAGGTTCACCTTGCTGTTTCTGGTGTTCGTCTTTTTCCGGATCCTGTTCCGATAGGTGTGGACGGTAGAAACGGAAATGGTCATGATCCTGGCGATTTCCTTGGAGCTTTTACCTTCCCTGATCAGCGATGCGATCTGGATCTCGCCGGGGGTGAAACCCATATACCCCGATGAGACCCTCTGGATAAAGGGCGAGGTTATTGCCCGGAGATTCGACTTCACGATGGCCAGGAACGTTCTCTGACCTTCATCCAGCGCGGTCTGCTCGAGCTTGTCAATGTTCGGCAGGACCGAAAGCTTGAGATTCGACATGAGATTCATCTCGGTCGTGCGCTTGTCATCCTCCCTCTGTCTGAGCAGCGCTCTCAGGGCCGCATTCAACTCCTCGAGATCCTGTTCCCGGACTCTCAGAGCGGCTTCCGTGGCCTTCCGCGACTCATTCTCCACCCTGAGCCGCTCATAGGCCTCCGTGAGCTCGGCCGTGCGTTCCCTGACCAGGCATTCCAGGCGCTCGTGCTGCCTTTTCAGTTCCTCTCTCATCCCTACGCGCTCGGTGATATCACGGGACACCCCATGAGCTCCGATGACATTGCCGGCATCGTCCCGTACGAACGTGGAGTTCACTTCGAGCCACACCCGCGATCCGTTCTTGTGAATCATTTCCACCTCTGCAAGAACGGATCTGTCTGGATCGACGCCCGGTTCAGCGTCCCTCTGGAGCTCGGTGACGAAAGTGTCCAGGGCTTTTGCCGCAGATTCGGGGGTCATCAGAGAGGAGGATTTCCTCCCCAGGCGTTCCTGAGGCGTATAGCCAAGAATCTTTTCAACTGAAGGGCTCACGTAGGTGAAATTGAAACCCCTGTCCGCGGTCCAGACCATGTCGTTCATCTTCTCGGCGAGCAGCCGGTACTTGCCCTCGCTCTCCTGCAGGGCGGCCACTACACCGGAGTAGTCCCAGTCGCGGCCGCGCCGCGAGAGCTCTGTCTCCAGCTCGGCAATCCTTTTTCGTGCCTGCTCAAGCTCCCTTCGCAGTTCTTCATATGTCCCGTCAGGAAAGCTCATTGAAACCCCCTTCTCGATCCTGCGTGCCTCGGGTTGACATGCTTTTCTATATCACGGAGACCGTCCCGGTGACCAGCACGCACCCCATGCCTGGCTGTTCACGAACGGCATGCGGATCCGCTCTGGATTCCGTCAGGGCGTTGGGTTATCCTTTATCCGTACGGGAGGTGTACGATGCCAGAGACAGTGCTCATCTACGGCAAGGCAGGTTGACCCTACACCGATCAGGCCAGGTCGGCCTTCGGTGACAAGGCTACCTACTTTGACGTAAAAAGGGATCATGTGAAACTTGAGGAGATGCTCAGGCTCACCGGCGGCAGGAGGCAGGTGCCGGTCATCGTGGAGTCCGGCAGTGTCAAGGTTGGTTACGGCGGATCCTGAGGGGTATAGGCAGGCCCATCGGGTATGGGTCTTGGATAGATCGCCTTTTCCTCAGACCATCCGCGGGACGAAGAGCTCGTGGAAGATGCGCAGGAAGGCCGAGTCGGTGAGCCCGGCAATGTAGTCCCGAACCATTTCGAAGGGGTTGTGGGTGTTCCGGTAGCGGTCACCCAGCCGGTTCAGAAAGCCCGTGAAGATCGGCGAGGTCGTGTCGTGCTCGGTCACGTCCTCCACCAGCCGTGAATACACGAGCGCGTACATGTCCCTGATCTTGCTCGACTCCCGCTTCACGTTGGCATTCGTGTAGATTTTTTCATAGTTGAAGTCCTTGAGCCTCTGAAGCGCGGAAAAAACCCCTGACGAGTAGAGCACACCTCCGCTTGTGGAGCTGGCGATGAGGTCTTCCACCAGGGCATAGACGATCTTGCCGTTGGTGTCGCCCAGCACGCTGGCGACATCCCCGGGGATGTCGTCACGCGAGATGATCCCGATGGAAATGGCGTCCTCTATGTCGCGGCCGATATAGCTGACCGTATCCGCAACGCGCACCAGGCAACCCTCCATGGTCATGGGCAGTGTGCCCTCTCCTTTCGTGGCGGCGGCCATCTTCAAATCGAAATCCTTGAAGGTCTCCCCCCGAACGGGTGCCACACGCTGCTCCGTCATTTCACCGTTATGGCACAGGATGCCGTCCAGCACCTGGAGCGTCAGATTGAGGCCAGTGCCTGACTTCTCGATGCGCTCAAGGGCCTGGATAGCCTGGAGATTGTGCCTGAAGGGTCCGATGCCGGCATCCACGCAGAGCTCGTCAAGGTAGCGCTCCCCGTCGTGGCCGAAGGGGGGGTGACCGATGTCGTGCCCGATGGCGATGGCCTCGATGAGGTCGTCGTTCAGCCCCAGCCTCCTGCCGATGGTCCGCGCGATGCGGGAGAGCAGCTGCACGTGGATGACCCTGTGGGATATGCCCTGGTGCCCCACGAGGTAGAAGACCTGAGTCTTGTCAATGTAGGACGTGTATGCCTGTGAATGCAGGATGCGGTCCACGTCGATGGAGAACGCATCCCTCATGTCGGCCTTGGAGGACTCCTCCGGCCGTCTCCTGATGCCCTGAGCGGGGTGGGACCTTTTCATGTCCTTTACTGGGTCGATATCTTGGAGAACTTCGCAACCTTGTCGAAGAGCGACACAAGCCCTTTCAGAAGCGCTACGCGGTTCTCGCGTACCGCCACGTCCTCGCTCATGACCAGCACCTTGTCGAAAAAGCTGTCTATGGGCTCCTTGAGCCCTGCAAGGAGCTTCAGGGCCTCGGTGTACCGGCCGTTTGACGTGTGGGCGAGGAAGGGCTGCTCCATGGCCGAGAAGGCCTTGTGCAGGGCCTTCTCCTCGTCCTGGGCCAGGAGCTTCGGATCGACCGCCGCCTGGGTCGCGGCCTTTTTGAGGATGTTCTCCACGCGCTTGGACGCTGCGCAGATAGGCTCGAACCAGGGTTCTTTCCGTACGGAGGACAGGGCCAGGGCTCTCTGCAAGGTGTCCACCGGGTCATCGAAGGTCCCGATGACTGACTCGATGACATCCCCGGGTATGCCCTTGGCCTGGAGGATGGAAACGAAGCGGTTCGCGAAGAAGGCCACCACCTCCTGCTTCACCTCGGCAGCGGGCCTCTTCAGCTTTCCCTCAAGCCGGTGGAGCGATTTATCCACAAGCCACCCGACGGATATGCGATAGCCCTTGCCCAGCAGGATGTTCTCGATGGCGATGGTCTGCCTGCGGAGCGCATAGGGGTCCGAGGTGCCAGACGGCACCATGCCAACGCCAAAGCAGCCACAGATGGTGTCCACGCGGTCGGCCACGCCGACGATGTCGCCCACCACGCCGGAGGGAAGCACATCGTCGGCGGATGCCGGCAGGTAGTGCTCGCGGATGGCCACGGCCACTTCGGGGTCAATGCCCTGCCTCAGCGCGTATTCCTTGCCCATGATGCCCTGGAGCTCGGGGAGCTCGCAGACCATGAGGCTGTTGAGGTCGGCCTTGCATAGGGAGGCGGCCTCTTTGACCTTGTCCTTTTTCTCCGGTGCTATTCTCTCGGCCAGGGCCAGGGCCACCTGGCTGAACCGCTGGACCTTCTCCCAGGACGTGCCCAGATCCTTGTGGAAGATGACGTCCCTGAGTCTGTCGGCATAGACCGCCAGCGGGACCTTGAGATCCTCCACGAAGAAATATCTGCCGTCGTCGAGCCGTGCCTTGAGCACCCGCTCGTTGCCGGCACGCACCACTGCATCGTCCTTTGGCACGATATTGCTGAAAGCGCCGAAGCATGCCTTGAGCTTCGATCTGTCACCGGAGACGTACATGGGGAAGTACCGCTGGTGGTGCTTCATCACCGTGACCAGGACCTCGCTGGGCACGGTGAGGTAATCCTCGTCGAAGGTGCCGATGATGGGGTGTGGGTATTCCAGGAGATTCGCCACCTCGTCGAGGAGATCCCTGTCCCGGATCTCGGCCCCCAGCTTTTTTGCCTCGTTCTCGAGGGTGCTCCAGATGGCATGCTTGCGCTTGTCCAGGTCAGGGATCACGTGTGCCTTATCCAGAACCTGCTCGTAGGTCTCGGGATCTGCGACCTCCAGCGGCTCCCTTGCCATGAAGCGGTTCCCGAAGGTGACCCTTCCCGACGAGATATCGCCGAAGGCCACGGGCAGGACGTCGATACCGAACAGGGCCAGAATCCAGTGTACGGGCCGGGCAAAGCGCACGCCCTGATTGGACCATCGCATGGTCTTGGTGAACGGGATCTTCGGGATCATCTCCTCGAGGAGCGCGGGGAGGACTTCCCGGGCAGGCCTTCCCGGTGTGGTCCTCGTGACGCTCAGGTATTCCCCCTTGGGGGTCCTGGCTATGGTCACCTCGGAGATATTCACCCCGCAGGTCTGTGCAAAACCGAGTCCCGCCTTGGTGGGGTTGCCGTCCTTGTCAAAGGCTATCGATTTCGGCGGGCCCGTCTTGGTCTCCGTGGCGTCCGGAAGGGTCTCGGCGATGCCGGAGACCTTGAGGGCCAGCCTCCTGGGCGTGGAGAACACCCGGATGTCCTCATGGTCGAGCCTGAGTGCGGTCAGCCTCTCTCCCATGAAGGACTTCATGAAGTTCAGCGCGGGGACGATGAAGCCCGAAGGGATCTCCTCGGTGCCGATCTCGAAAAGCAGGGTCCTGGCCATCATGCCACCTCCCCGCGCGTCTGGATCCCGTCGAGGTAGAGTTTTGCAGCCATGCGAGCCAGTTCCCGGACACGCAGCACGTAGGACTGCCGCTCGGTGGTGCTGATGGCGCCCCGGGCATTGAGGAGGTTGAAGATGTGCGAGCACTTGAGGCACATATCGTACACAGGCAGGCACAGACCCTCCCCGGCGATCCGTTTCCCCTCCTCCTCGAAGAGGCGGAAAAGCTCGAGGAGCATCTTGACGTCGGCAAGCTCGAAGTTGTATTTCGACCACTGCACCTCGCCTGCATGGTGGACATACCCGTAGTTCCAGCTGTCCTTCCACTGGATATCGTAGACGGAGTTCTTGTTCTGGAGATACATGGCGATGCGCTCGAGGCCGTAGGTGATCTCGGTGCAGACGGGGTCGAGATCGAAGCCTCCCACCTGCTGGAAGTAGGTGAACTGGGTGATCTCCATGCCGTCGAGCCAGACTTCCCACCCGAGGCCCCAGGCACCCAGCGTGGGAGACTCCCAGTCGTCCTCCACGAACCGTATGTCGTGCTCGAGGGTGTCGATGCCGAGCCGGCGAAGGCTGTCCAGGTAGAGCTCCTGGACATCGAGCGGCGACGGCTTCAGGATGACCTGGTACTGGTAGTAGTGCTGGAGCCTGTTGGGGTTCTCTCCGTACCGGCCGTCCGTAGGCCGTCGCGAGGGCTCCACGTAGGCCACGTTCCAGGGGTCGGGGCCCAGCGCCCGCAGGAACGTCGAGGGGTTGAAGGTGCCGGCGCCCACCTCGAGGTCATAGGGCTGGGCGATAAGGCACCCGCGACGAGACCAGTAATCATGCAGATTCAGTATCAATTCTTGGAAATCCATGGCTACCTCATGTAGCATTGCTTCATATCGAGGTCAAGCAGCTTCACCAGGAAGTCCACGGTCTTGAGCGGCCTGACGGATACCCTTGAGCACGCATTCAGTAGGAAGAGCGTGATGTCCCTCTTCGCCTCGGAACTGACATTGACCCTGCGCAGCACATCCTGGTCAAGCCGGGACCCCTTATCGAGAAACATGCACGCCTCTCTCGAGAGAAGGCTCCGGGAAAAGTCGGCCGCATACTCCCTGCCCGCAGAGAGGGCCCCGACATCTATGCCGTAGCCGAGCAGGCGCAGGATGTTCACCATGGCTATGCTCCAGAGCGGGAACCATTGCTTTCCTTCGCAGAGAACCGCCAGTGCGCCCCTCAAGCATTCATAGGTCGCGGGCACGGGATCGTAGGGGCCGAGGTTCTCCCGGATTACCTCCAGGAGAACGGATGCGTGTCCCAGAAGAGACAGCTCTTCCCGGATACCGAAGTGTGCGTCTATGAGCACCGCCGACTCTATGCGCTGGAGGTCGGCACCTCGTCCCTTGTGCATCTCGAGACAGACCTCGCAGAAAGGCTCCAGCGTACCGGGAAACCTCTTCCTGCTCCTGTGGGCCCCCTTTGCTATGGCCGAGATGAGGCCCTGATCCCTGCTCAGGGCATGCACGATCTTGTCCGATTCCAGGAAATCATCGGTGTGCAGGATGATGGCCTCGGTGGTATAGCGCGGCATGGAAGGTCTGGAGGACGGGTCCTTACGTGACTCTTTCAGGTCTCATGAAAAGACTCTGTCGCCGGTTTCGACACAGGCATAGACCGGGGCAGGAATCCATGCCCCGGTTTTCTTGTCCTCCAGAGGATCGCGGGTGCATTGCCTGAGCGAGAACACGAACAGCACGATGACAATGAGCGCGGCAGCCGCGACGAGGACGATCATGGGCATCACGGGCTTGGCCCGATATGAGGGTTCCTTCACCTGTTTGTTTATGGTCTCGTGGGAGGCAAGCGTCTCTTCCAGGTGCGCGAGGAGCTCTTCCTCGTCGAAATTGAACTCCCTGCTGATGACGCGGAGGAACCCCCTGAGAAAGGTCCTGGGCGGGAGCATGTCGAGCTGGTTTTCCTCCAGAAAGATGAGGGTCTGGGCAGGGATCTTGGTTCGCTCCTCGATCTCCTTGAGCTCGAGCCCCCTTTTTTCCCGTTCGCTTCTGAAGTATTCACCCAGGGTGAGCTTCTCTTCCGACATTCCCCCCCTCCTGCATACCCTCAATAACACGACATGTCCGACCAGGCAAGGAGGAATGAGCCGAGAGGTGGAGCGATGGAGCCGTGAACACAGCGATTGAGATAAGCACCCGGGTGAGCAGCTTCTCCTGTGTTGTGTACAGTGTTCGCCTGCCGATTTTGATCATATTTTCCTGCCACGAAAACAATGGAGGGAACCATGATCAAAATCGGCAGGTCTCGTTACTCACAGCACTTAAAAACGGAATATGCGCGGTTGACTCGGGCCGTTTTCTGTGGCTAACCTAGGGGACTCCCAGGAAGACGACTGAAGGAAAATCCCACACCACGTCATGAAGACACTGCGCCACCTGCTCGATTCCATAACACGCCCCGCCCGCTACATCGGCGGGGAGGTCAACCAGGTCATGAAGTCCGACGCCGAGACCAAGGTCCGCTTCGCACTCGCCTTTCCCGATGTCTACGAGATCGGCATGTCCCATGCCGGCATCAAGATCCTCTACCACATCCTCAATGCTATGGAAGGCGTATGGGCCCAGCGGGTTTTCGCACCATGGCATGACCTGACCGGCCTGCTGGCCAGCGAGGACATACCCCTCACAAGCCTGGAGGAAGGTCGGCCGCTGTTCGCCTTTGACGTGGTGGGCTTCTCCCTCCTCTACGAGCTCTCGTACACCTCCCTGCTCGGCATGCTGAAACTCGGCGGCATCCCCCTGAGGGCGGCGCAACGGACCGGCGGCGATCCCATCGTCATCGCGGGAGGCACGTTCTGCGCAAATCCCGCACCGGTCATGGAGTTCCTGGACCTCGTGGTCATCGGCGACGGCGAGGAGATCGTGAGCGAGATGGCCGGGATCTGCCTGGAGACGAAGGAGCGCTCCGAGCGGATCGCTGCCTTCTCGGAGATCCAGGGTGTGTACAGGCCCGGGGATTCCCGGATGCCGCGCAGGCGGATCCTGCCCGATCTCGACAGGTTCCCCTTTCCGGGGAGAACGGTGCTGCCGCACATCGGTATCGTCCATGACCGCATCGGGGTTGAGGTGGCACGGGGCTGCACCCACGGCTGCAGGTTCTGCCAGGCAGGCATGATCTACCGGCCGTACCGTGAGCGCTCGTACGACTCGGTGCTCGAGTCTTTCAGCCAGGGCCTGGCGAGCACCGGCTATGACACCCTCGCCATGATGGCGCTGTCCGCCACGGACCTGACCTACCTCAACGAGCTCATGGAATCCATCCACTGCCCTTCCCGGGAGGTGTCGGTGAGCATTCCGTCTCTGCGCGTGGAAGGCATCACCCGGAATGTGGCAGACCTCATCGCGTCCGTGAGGAAGCCCGGATTCACCATGGCGCCCGAGGCAGCCACAGAACGGCTTCGCTCGGTCATCAACAAGGGGAACACCGAGGCGGACCTGTTCCGCAGTGTCTCCCTCATCAAGGATCTGGGGTGGCGGTCACTCAAGCTCTACTTCATGGTGGGGCTGCCGACCGAGGAGGATGCGGACATAGAGGCTATCTGCGCACTGTCCAAGGTCCTGTCCAGGGAGTTCCGGGGCAACCTCACGATCAGCATCTCCTGCTTCGTCCCCAAGGCCTTCACCCCTTTCCAGTGGGAGGCACAGGCATCGCAGGCCCGCTACAGCGACCTGATCCGTACCCTCCAGACGAGGATCAGGCACCGGAATATCACGCTCAAATGGCACGACCCGCGGCTGTCGTTCCTGGAAGGGGTCTTTTCCCGGGGAGACGCCGCGCTCTCCCGCGTACTCCTGGAGGCACACTCCCGCGGCGCATACCTGGACGGGTGGGGGGACACCATCAACGCCAGGGCGTGGGATGAGGCATTCGCCACCTGCGGGGTAGACCCTGCATCCTACCTTGGACCCAGGGAACTCAAGTGTTCCCTGCCCTGGGACTTCATCGACATGGGGATCCACAAGGGGTATCTCCTTGCCGAACGAACCAGGGCCCTTGCCGGAAGCCCGACCGAAGACTGCAGGCAAGGAGAATGTTCGGGGTGTGGTGCGTGTTCTCCCGGTATAGCCAATACCCTGCGCCCCAGCCTTGAACCGAAGGCACTTTTCCCGGAGCCTTCCGCCCATGGGGCCTATGCGTACGTTCTCGGCGTAACCAAGGAACTGGGGCTCCGGTTCCTCACACCCCGCGAGTTCCAGGAGATGCTCAGGAGGGCTGTCCGTCGCGCAGGGATCGATGCCGTCTACAGCCAGGGCTTCAGCCCCGCGATAAAGCTCAGCACCTCGCCGCCCACCTCGTACGGCATAGCCTCCAGGTGCGAGTATGTCCAGATCGAGCTCAAACACCCCCTCAAGCCTGACGAGATAGCTGCCCGGATCAATGCCTGCCTGCCGCGGGGTTCAACGGCCTTCTCCTGCACCGAAGGCCGCCTGAAGCAGGTATCCGACGCCACCTACTCGACCGTGCGCCCCTTCACCCTCGAGCTCGCACCCGATGCCGTGATCCGCAAAGAGGGAAAGGTGCTCCGGGTTGCAGACTTTTTGGAAGAGACAGGCCCCAGTTGGCTCCGCATCGCCTTCAGGCAGGGCCGGACCATCTCTCCCGTGCTCCTGCTGGAGTCCTTTTCCCGGGACGGGATACGCCTCGAAGAGATCGTGAAGACCGGCATGCGCTTCGAGGGAGAGGACCTTCCTTAAGATACGTCTTCCCGTCGAGTCCTTGATATCTCTCACGTCCATCCTTACTGAACTATCAGCACATGAGAGCAGGATATTCCTGAATCGAGGGCTTGCCATGAGCGAGAAGAACGGAAAACCCATGCAGATCATGGACAAGGGCACCAAGATCCTTTCCTCCATGAAGCCCTGTGAGGGCTGTTCGCCCCAGAGCGTTCAGGAAATCTATGTGGACCCGGTGTGCATGATGCGCACCGACGACAAGGACGCCTACATTCCCTATGAATACAAGGGAAAACCATACTACTTCTGCAACCCGAAGTGCCTCGAAAAATTCAAGCATGACCCTGAGAAATACCTGGCAAAGCTGGAACACCCTGGGCTGTTTGTGGAGCCTCCGGTTGCGGCCCAGAGTGCCTCGGGGATGAAATACACCTGCCCCATGGACCCGGAGATCATCACCGACGGCCCGGGGATCTGCCCCAAGTGCGGCATGGCCCTGGAGCCCATGGCCCCTTCCCTGGAGGGAGCGGTGGATCCCGAGTACACGGACATGCTCAGACGCTTCATGGTGAGCCTTGTCCTCTCCATACCGCTCATGGTCATTGCCATGCGGCACATGCTTCCGGGGCGCCCGCTGGAAGGGCTGGTGGGCGACGTTGCCTTCGGATGGATCGAGCTCGTGCTGGCCACCCCGGTAGTGATGTGGGCGGGCTGGCCATTTCTTGTCCGGGCGTGGCGGTCGGTCGTCAGCAGGAATCTCAACATGTTCACCCTGATCGGCTCAGGCGTACTGGTCTCCTACAGCTACAGCCTCATTGCCACCCTCATGCCGGACATCTTTCCCGCGGCGCTGCGCGGCAAGGCGGGCGTGGTTGGCGTCTATTTCGAGGCATCCGCCATGATCGTGACCCTGGTACTGCTGGGACAGGTCCTCGAGCTCAAAGCCAGGGCACGGACAGGAGAGGCCATCCGGGCCCTGCTCAGGCTCGCACCGAAGACCGCCCGCATTATCAGGGACGACGGGAGAGAGGAAGACATTTCCCTTGACCTGATTCACCCGGGTGACCGCCTGAGGGTCCGACCGGGTGAAAAGGTTCCCGTCGACGGTGTAATCCTGGAAGGATCGAGCTCCATCGACGAGTCCATGATCACCGGTGAACCCATTCCAACCGAAAAGGGCCTGGCTGACAAGGTGGTGGGGGGAACGGTGAACGGTGCCGGCTCCTTCGTTATGGAGGCCGAGAAGGTCGGCAGTGAAACGTTGCTGTCCCAGATCGTCCGCATCACGGTCGAGGCCAGCAGGAGCAGGGCCCCCATACAGCAGCTGGCAGACGTTGTCTCCGGCTACTTCGTGCCGGCTGTTGTGGCGGTCTCGGCGCTCGCCTTTGTCCTGTGGATTCTCCTGGGGCCGGAACCGAGGTTACCCCATGCCATCGTGTCAGCCGTCTCGGTGCTCATCATAGCGTGCCCCTGCGCCCTGGGGCTCGCAACACCCATGTCCATCCTCGTGGCCACGGGCAAGGGTGCCCAGATGGGTGTGCTCTTCAAGGATGCCGAGGCCATCCAGTCACTGGAGAAGATCGATACCCTGGTGGTGGACAAGACAGGGACACTCACCGAGGGCAAGCCGGCCGTGACTGCCCTTGTCACGAATGAAGATCTCGATGAGCACAGGCTTCTCGTCCTGGCTGCCGGCCTGGAGAAGGGCAGCGAGCACCCGCTGTCGGGCGCCATCGTGCGGGCCGCGCTGTCCCGGGGAATCAGGCCGCCATCCCACAGTGAATTCGCCTCGTACACCGGCAAGGGCATCACCGGTATCGTGGAAAGCCACAGGGTCGCCATCGGAAACGAGCGGCTGCTCGCAGACCTGAAGATCGAGCCGGGCATGCTCAGGTCCCGGGCGGAGCGGCTCTCGAGCCAGGGGGCGACGGTGGTATACCTGGCGGTGGATGGCCGTGTTTCAGGCGTTCTCGCTGTTGCAGACGCCATCAAGGACACTACTCCCGAGGCAGTGCGTATGCTCCACCGCGAGGGCCTCCACCTGGTCATGCTCACAGGCGATCGCAGGGATGCTGCAGAGGCCATCGCCCAGCGGCTTGGAATCAGTGACCTGAGGGCGCAGGTGCTCCCGGCAGAGAAGGCAACCGTTATCGAGGATCTCCAGAAACAGGGGCGGGTTGTGGCCATGGCTGGTGACGGCATCAATGATGCCCCTGCACTGGCCAGGGCCCACGTGGGAATCGCCATGGGAGGAGGGAACGAGATCGCCATCGCGAGCGCCCACGTGACACTGGTCAAGGGGGACCTGCGAGCCATCGCCAGGGCTCGACTTCTCAGCAAGGCCACCATGCGCAACATCAAGCAGAACCTCTTCTTTGCCTTCTTCTACAACCTGCTGTGCGTGCCGGTGGCAGCGGGGATCCTCTTCCCGGTCTTCGGGATCGTGCTCTCTCCCATGATTGCGGCAGCGGCCATGAGCTTCAGCTCGGTGTCCGTCATCACCAATGCCATGAGGCTCCGCAACGCCGTGGTGTGAGCCGGGTCATCACAGACGGTCAGCCCCTATCGTGCCCGCATCTTCGAAAAGCTGGGCATTCCGAACAATGCCGCCCTTGTCCTGAACGTGAAAATGCGGCACACAACAATCAGCATTTTTGAGGTTTACTTTTATTGATAGGTATGTCATTAAGACAATCACAACAAGTGTTGTTCTGACCTCCTTTACGCCAGAAGAGGGGACAAGTCCTCTCGTGCTTTGTCCTAACAACCCAAACTTCTTCTGGCTATTTTTTTGGCCGCGGAGCGGTCCCCAGGATAACGTTCTACGTCCCGTCGATCTCCCGCAGGAATCCCGACGGCATCTGGTAGGTTTCCCTGCCGTAGAGGGCTCTCACCCGCGACCAGGAAAGGACCACCTGCCTGCGTGCCCTCGTGATGCCCACGTACATGAGCCGACGCTCCTCCTCGATGTTCATGACCTCGTCGAAGGAGCGGGAGTGGGGCAGCAGCCCCTCCTCGCACCCCGCTATGAAGACATGGTCGAACTCGAGCCCCTTGGACATGTGCAGCGTCATGACGCTCACGGTCTCTCCGCCGGCCACGTCCATGGTTGTCAGCAGGGCCTTTTCCTGGAGGTACCCGGGAAGATCGGTTATGCCCTCGGCGCTGGCTATGAGCTCTCGCACGTTTAGGAGACGGTCCTCGCCATCGACGTCCTGGAGGAGGTAGTCCCTGTACCCGGATCTCTCCACGAGGGCGGAGAGCACCTCGGATACGTCGGCCCTGCCAGCGGTCTTCATGAGACCCTCCATGAGCGTCAGGAAGGAGGCCAAACCCTTTGCCGCGGCCCCTTTGACTACCTTGTGCATCAGCGCCTGTTCCAGTGCTGCAAGGGTTGGGACCCCCTGTTTGAGTGCAAAGGCATGCAGGGCGTCAAGGCTCCTCTCACCGATGCCGCGGGGAGGCAGGTTGATGATCCGCGCCAGGGCCTCTTCATCGGACGGATTGGCGATGATGCGCAGGTATGCGAGCAGATCCTTGACCTCCCTGCGCTCATAGAAACGGATGCCACCGTAGACGGCATAGGGAATGGAGAGCCTCACGAAGGCCTCTTCCAGCACCCGGGAAAGTGCATTGACCCGGTAGAACACCGCGATCTCCGCAGGGCTCACCTCGGCCTCGATGAGCCGGGAGACGCTGTAGGCGATCTGCCGCGCTTCCTCCCCATCGTCACGCATCTCCACGACGGCCACGTCGCTTCCTGGCCCGCAGGCCGACCTCAAGGTCTTGGGAGCTCGGTAGCGGTTGTTGGCGATCAGGCTTGATGCCGCCTTGAGGATATCCTCAGTGGAGCGGTAGTTCTGCTCGAGGACCACCACCTCGGCTTCGGGGAAATCGTCCCTGAACCTCAGGATATTCCCGACATCAGCCCCCCTCCATCCATAGATGGACTGGTCGTCGTCACCCACCACGCAGATATTCCTCGACGGCCCCACCAGCTGCATGAGGAGACGGTACTGGGCCATGTTGGTGTCCTGGTACTCATCCACGAGGATGTGTGTGAACCGTGAATGATAGGCCTCCCTCATGTCTGGCATGGACTCGAGCATCTGCCCAGGCGCGCAGATGAGGTCGGCAAAGTCGAAGGCACCGGATGCCCTCTTCTTCTGCTCGTACAGTGCTATCACCGGTGCGGGGTCTAGGTGCAGGTCGAAGGGTATCTCGTCGATGGACCGCAGCGTGTCCTTGCTGATGTTGATAAGCCACGCGATACGTCCATCCCTGCCCCGCTCCCGCTCGATGTTCAGCTCCTTGAGGCACCTGCCGATGAGCGAGCGCTGGTCAGCCTCGTCATAGATGGCAAAACCCGCCGGGTACCCGATGCGGCGTGCCTCGCGCCGGAGCAGCCAGGCACCGAACGAGTGGAACGTACCTGCCCATACCGGTAGATCGTATGCCTTCATTAGGTTCTTGAGCCGTTCCTTCATCTCGCCCGCGGCCTTGTTCATGAAGGTGAGGCAGAGGATCCTGTTCGCATCCACGCCCTGGGAGATGAGGTGCGCCACCCGGTGCACGATGACCCGTGTCTTCCCCGAGCCCGCGCCTGCGAAGATGAGCAATGGTCCGTCGGTGTGCCTTACCGCACGGGCCTGCTCCGGATTCAGGCTTTCGAGGAGATCGCTTTTCATCCCTCTCTCCCCGGCATGACCCTGTCACCTTCGCTGAAAGGCTTCCGGATGAGCTCGCCCGGCTTTGGCACAAAGGACGTCTTCAGGGAAAAGAGCTGGTTCGGCTTTATGTGCGTCTGCGCACCATCCTCCGAGAAAGCCCCCCTGAGCACAAAGGACTGCCTCTGTCCCGTCGATGACAGCCACTCGAGCACCATGCCCTCGATGAGCGGATTGCGCGCCTCCATGGTGACGTGCCCGTCTTTCACCTCAACGACCCGTGCAGCCAGGTGGTGGGACTGTTCATATCCCTTGAAATCATAGTTGATACCGTCATGGCCCGGCTTTCCAGTGAAAAAGCCGGTAAAGTACTGCCGGTTGCTCACTTTGGCGATCTCGTCGATCCACTCAGGCCTGACTTGGAAGTGTTCAGGCTCCTTCAGATACTCATCCCGTGCCTGCCGGTAGACCGCCACGACCGTGGCCACGTACAGGGACGCCTTGTTCCTGCCCTCTATCTTGAGCCCGTCGAGGCCGAGGGCCATGACCTTTTCGAAGACCGGCAGGAGGCAGAGGTCCTTGGAGTTGTACAGGAACGTGAATCCGTCTTCCTCGCCGACAGGCATGTACTGGCCCGCCCGCGTACGCTCCACCATCGCATAGTCCCACCGGCAGGGCTGGGTGCACTGTCCCTGGTTGGCCCCCCGGTGAGCCAGATAGTCGCTGATGAGACACCTGCCCGAGAGCGATATGCACACGCTGCCATGGATGAACACCTCGAGTTCGCACCGGGTGTTCCTGCGGATGGTCTCGATCTCCCCACAGGAGAGCTCCCGGGCGAGGATCACCCTGCTCACCCCGAGCCCTGCCCAGGCATTGACTGCATGGCTGCTCACGGCATTGGCCTGGGTGCTCAGGTGGAGGGGCACAGACGGTGCCAGCCTTTTCACCATGCTCAGGACCCCGATATCCGAAACAATGACGGCATCGATACCTGTATCCCAGGCTGCATGGATCGGGTCGGGGAGAACTACGTACTGGCCGTCATGGGGATAGGTGTTCAGGGTAAGATAGACCTTCACCCTTTTCTCATGTGCATAGGCCACTGCATGCGGTAGTTCTTCAAGAGAGAAGTTACGGGCCAATGCCCTCAGGTTCGACCCGCCGCGAAGCCCCAGGTACACGGCATCGGCGCCGTAGAGGCAGGCGGTTTCCAGGGTCTCCATGCTCCCTGCAGGAGCAAGAATCTCGGGTCGTTTCATGGCACCCAAGGCTATAGCGCAACCAGGCCCCTGGCACAAGGTGTCAAACAATGCGCAGCACCCCTTCAAGCCTCATGGATACTGCCTATTTTCCCCTTGACTCGCGCAGGCCGTGCGGTTAAGAAAACCGCATTGCCCCCGTAGCTCAGTGGATAGAGCACAGGATTCCTAATCCTGGTGTCGCAAGTTCGATCCTTGCCGGGGGCACTGTTAAATCAAGCAGTTATAACCCAAGCAACTTTACCTGAGGGTCCATGAGTACCGCTTTGAGTACCTTTTGCTTTTTCGTCCCTGTCAATTCATCACAATTCATGACTCCCTGTTTCGATGTTACTGGTTTACTGCCTGAGTTGATACATACCAAACTATAAGACCCCTTATTCAAAGAGAGGACATCGTGGAACAAAAGCCAATCGTCATTACCCGTGATGAGCTGTACAACAAGGTTTGGTCTACACCGATGATCATTCTTGCAAAAGATTATGGCATCTCAGATGTAGCCCTGAGAAAAATCTGCAAGAAGTTACTCGTGCCTGTTCCCAAGATTGGATACTGGCAGAAGAAGAGGAGCGGCGCGAAAGTGGACCAGGCACCATTACCCACTTTACCGAAAGACCATCGTTTTACATCACATACAATCTTCAAACATACCCATCGGGAAACCCCCAAGGACAACCATCAGGATAGCGAGATCGGGACCCTTATTGAGCACGAGAAAAGCCAAGAACATGTGATTAGAGTACCTGGGAGTTTAATCTCTCCCCATCCTTTTGTCAGAAAGACCGAACAGAGCTTAAAAAATGCAAAACCGGATATAAAAGGTTTGGTAAGGCCTCGTGCCAAGAAATGCCTGGATCTTTATGTATCCCCTCAGAATGTCTCCCGGTCATTACTCATAATGGATACATTGCTGAAGGCGTATGAATCCAGAGGATATAAAGTGGCAGTATCAGATGACGAGAATAAAACCAGTGTCATCATCATGGATGAGGATATTCAATTCTCGATCTCTGAATCCTATACCCGGCATGTAAAGGAGCTAACCCCTCAACAGAAAAAGGAAAAAGAGAAAAAGCCCTGGATGTATTACTTCCCTGAGTATTTTTACAAAACATCAGGCCGGCTCTCGCTGCAGATCTTGGAATCATGCCTGTATGGCACACGAAAAACATGGGGAGATGGCAAGAGAAAACGAATTGAAGACTGTTTGAACTCCTTCATTATCGGACTCAATAATGCTGCACTTGCCAAAAAGAACTGGAGGCTTGAAAATGAAAAGCGCGAACGCGAGTGGGAAGAAGAGAGGCAAAGGGGAATTGAAGAAAGCATCCGCCAAATGAAGGATGAACAGAAAATACAGCACCTAGACGAACAGCTGGATTTATTTAGAAAAAGCAAAGAAATACGTGAATTTTTAGACCTATGGAAGCAGGCTTGTATCAATTGTATCGGCGAGATCCCACAAGGCAGTAAAATCGAAAAATGGATCAACTGGATCCAGGAATATGCTGACAGAATAGATCCGTTAAACGAAGATCACCTTACCTACTATGATGTCAAAGACGATTAGAGCTGCCTGTAAAAGAATGGAACCAGCTCTGATCTGACGCCTCAGGGAGCCAGCTTTTGCTATCTGTCGGATCAGATCGGATCTAGTTTATATGAGTACCACTTTGAGTACCTTTTTTCCCCTTGGCCTTGGCTTTGGCCAATCTCACCTGCTCGTCCAACCATTTCGTATAGCGGACCATTGCATCATGGAGGTCCTGATCAGTGGGTTTGATGTAATACATATCCATACCCTCGAGACTATGCCCCAGGATGGTGTCACGGATTGCCTTGTCAATTCCCGCCTTCAGCATATAGGTCTTCACGGAGGTCCTCAGGTCATGGAACCTCAAGCCGCCCGGTTTGTCCATTCCATAGGTTATGCCTATTGCCTTGCACGCTGCCATCATCGATTTCCTGAGTCCTGCAGCTATCGGTTTCCCATGGTAAGAAATAATGTGGTCATGCTTGGATGATTGAGGAATGCTTTCCAAGACAGTTTTTACGTTGGTGTTTATCGGTATGCGCTTTTGTTGCTTCTCCTTGGTTTCATTGCCTGTAAGCCTGATGAAGCCACCCCTCAAATCGATATGTTCCCATTGAAGGCTAAGTATCTCACCCTTTCTAAGACCTGTGTTCATTGCAATGATAAGGATGTTTTTTAGATATGCAGGAGCAACGCCAAGTAATCCTACATACTCTCCGATACTCAGAAGTCTATCCCGCGCATTGCCTCCTCTCCTTAATTTACGCTTGATGGACTTGAATGCCTTTATCGTCCGCCCGCTCACCAGATCATTTTCAAGGGCCTTGTTGACCATGGTTTTCGCGATGGTGAGCTCCATATCGATGGTTGCTGGAGATGCCTTCTGCTTTTCTCGCTTCACTTGATACGATTCAAGGTCACTGGGCTTTATCGCCCCTACGAGCATCTCTCCGAATACTGCAGAAAAATTATCCAAGCAGTCTTCGATACGTTCATATGACCTGAGGTTTGTCGTTGATTCGAGGTTGAGGTACCACTCCTTAAGATCCGTGAAGGTCAACTTCTGATCTGGAATTATCTCAAAGATCCTACCCTCTCGCTTCTGTGATCTCCTCTTGCCATCAGCATCCTTTGCCTCATCGATGGAGGTGCCTACCAGTTCTTTGACCTGTCTGCCATTGACCCGATATTTTATGTAGAACTTTACCTTCTGGTTTCGAATCTGACTTTTCAGGTTCGCCTGGCATCGAGGACACTTATCGTTCTTGGAAGACTGTTGAAGTCGACAGAAAGGGCATTCAGCAATGATTGACATTGATTGAATCTAGCCTGGTAACCATGTAAGGTCAAATATTTCATACTCAGAACCTAAAAAATCATGCGTTCAACCCCAGGGAACACAATGAATCATCAAGTGTGTGCAATGAAAGCGTTGAATGAACCTGTTCATTAAGCCGTCCAATTCTTGATATTCAATAGCACATTGATCAGCTTCCAGCCTGGATTTGAGGCCTATTGAACACGCTGAACAAAACCAGTCTGGTTTGACATATATCTACCAACTGGTTATAATATCTTCAATTATTTCTTTTCTTCACATGGGCTCTAAGCCGCTGGCTTAGAGACAGGCATAACCCACCTGGACGGGTTTTTTCGGGATGTGCTTCTGGGCCTCTGGAGCACCCGGAAATATGTGATGTAGCTCATTTGAAGAGCAGTCACAGGGGCTTGATGATACGGGCGGAGCTGCTACCGCTGGGTTGAATGTCCCTATCCCTGACAATACTTCAGGGGCGAGAGAAAAGATCTCTCAGAAAGAGCATGAATAGCTCAACTCTTTGTTCGCACTGATGCGAAGCAAGTCTTATGTGTTACGATCCGGATCATAAATGAGTCGTATGATGCCTGTTAATGCGGTGCATGATTATGGATCCTTTTAGATTCAGGCTGTGTACAATGCATGCACTCTGACTCTTTTGAAACATTGTCACAATCCGGTCTGGCATCAAATTCACTCAACTCACAAGATAGAGGATCAATACCCCAGCTTTTCCAAGAAGGCATGTACACGCTCTAAAGCATCCCGCCCTGATCCGTTCGATCTCGTCCGGATCATCGGCTTATTCAAAATCCGAAACGAACCTGGGGCCAATATCATTCTCAGAAGCGAACATCGATGCTGCCCACATGAGGCCTCTGTCCTTGTGGGATAATGAGCTCAGGTACCCACCCGCCAATAATGAACCCATCACTGTGTCAAGATTGTTTTCACTTATATAGCTATTTTCAGCAATTGTTGAAAACTATCATGGTGATGAAAAACCATATGGGGATAATGCTGGCCGATGAGACATACCTTATTGAAATACCTTCCGTTAATTCTCGTGAAGTTACTGGTACAGTCCATTCATGGACCGCTATATTCCCTCTCAAGTTTTTTTCTTGAATCCGATGTTGAAATATAAACAAATAATGTTTATATATAAACCATAGGGGAAGGAGGTGCTTACCATGGCTATTGCTTTTGATCAGGATCATTTTGAAAATATCGATCTGACAACACCGGAAGCGCGAGCAGGGATGGCCAAGATGATTATGCGTCTCTTTCAGCACTGGGGCATCCCTACGGCCGACCAGCTCAATCTGCTTGGTTTGAGTGACAAAAGTCGCGCACTTTTAACCAAGTATAAGAAAGGAAATGCATTTACAGCCAACCGGGATGTTCTTGACAGAGTAGGATGGCTGTTCGCAATACATAAAGCTCTTCGACTTCTTTACCCTCGCAACAAAGAGCTTTTGTATGGTTGGGTGAAACTCAGGAATACAGCTTTCGATAACCTGACTCCACTTGATGTCATGAAGGAACAGGGCATCATCGGCATCTACAGGGTGGCCAGATACCTTGATTTTGTAAGGGGAAGGTGACTGTGCAATCCCTGTTTGATAAAACTGCTGACTTTAATGATGATGTCTTCCGGAACATCACTTCTCTGAGGGAATCCGAAGATCTCTTCGATGATCTTTCCGATGGTCATGAGTTCTTGAGCAATGTTGCCAGAACAGTCGAGATGAAGGTCAAATCGACGATCCCCCCGGGGATTATCTCGAGAGGGTTTCACTACACAACAGCAATCGATTATCCGTTTATGGCAGAGCCATACCTCATTACCCGTTATGGCAATGGCGCCTTCGGGGTTTGGTATGCTTCGCTCGATCTTGAAACAACTATCCATGAAACAGCATACCATATGTTGACAGAGGAACTTCGTGTCGAGGGAACCAGGAGCCCTGTTTATCGCGAGAGGGCTGTTTATCTCGTCCAATGTAGAGCCATTCTCATAGATCTCAGGGGGAAAGAGAAAGATTACCCGGATCTTGTATCCAATGACTATAGTTTTACACATCAGGTCGGAGAACGCCTATACAACGAAGGACATCCAGGGTTCCTGGCACCATCCGCACGCTACCATGGTACAAACCTCATTGCTTTCGCACCATCAATCTTGAGCAATCCCAAGCTTAACTGCTACCTGACATACATCTGCGATCCTCAAAAAAGGACAATTATAGTAGAAAGACAACCAGGGGAAATTTTTACGCAGGTGCGGTTCGAATTATGAGAGATAGCTTTTCCCCAGGAGATAGTAGAGCGCTAACCAATCAACCATGTCAGATCAGATCGTAGCTAGTTCAGCTGCTTACACTAAAGATCTGACACCCTCAGAACTCATGCTGTTGTTATCTCTAACGTATGTTTCCGTCTCTCCCAATCAGGCATCATCTTCTCAAGCAGTTTATAGAAATCTGAGCCATGTTTTTTATGTTCTTGGTGGCACAGCTCGTGGGTAATGACATAATCAATACACTCGCTCGGCGCCCTGATGAGGTCGACATTAAGGGTTATAACACCTCTTGATGACAGGCTTCCCCATCGGGACTTCATTCTGCGTATATTGATCTGTGGATATTCATGATCCCATGCTTTGAATTTTGGGAAGCACTTCTTCAGGCTTTCAGTAAACTTGATCTTTGCCCTTGCTTTATACCATGCATCCAGTATTAGCCTTATCTTCTTCTGGTCTCTTCCACTGCGGGAACAGACATGGAGAAATCCTCTGGTGAGCTTCACCTCATCCTTTTCACCAATATTAACTTTGAGCCTGTATTGGCGGCCAAGGTACAGGTGGGTTTCTCCGCTCAAGTACTTCCGATTAGTGGTCCGCGGCTCAAACTTACTGAAATAATCCATCTGCCTCTGGATCCAGCGGCTGCGTTTCTTCATCATGCCCTTGATGATATCTGAACTCGTCCCGTTCGGTGCCCTGACAATGACCCGTTTATCTGGGTGAACAGCAATCTCCAGGGTCTTTCGTTTCGAGTAGATCACTTCGGCTTGCATGGAATTATTTCCATAAAGAATCAAGACAGGGATGCCTTTCATGCGGGCATCCTGCTCTTTACCAGCTTCAAGGAGTCCTCGATGATCTCGTCCATAACCTCCAGGCTGAGATTGATGCCATGGGTTCCCTTGATCACATCATAGAGGTAGTCATCGATATCATCGGCAGCACGTTTTTGAGCATCGGGATCATCCCAGAAGTGAACTTTCCGATGGTTGTTTATGATCTTCAAGATCTTCAATGCCGTATCGGAAACTATTTTATCCAATGTATTTTCATCAAGGTGGTACGTCTCAAAATAAGGTTTCAAAACACCATACAGTGCCATGGCATCATCATCCCCCTTGAGAACCTCAGGGGCTTCGTCATGAACTCGATTTACGACCTTGTCTTTATATTCATGAACACGGCTAAGATATTCCAGATCAGATATTCTCTTGGCCCTGAAATCATCTATTGCCTGCTGGATCAGTTTGGAGAATTTCAGATAGAAAGCAGGGTCCTGTTCCATGTTCTCCGTCACATATCTTTTTGTGGCATGTGCAATGGAATCTGCTGTTGAGGCAGTGGATTTTGATCCATAACCTGCGTGCTCCTCCCTGACCATGAGGAACTTTTCCTCATCAAAGATATTCACCGGCTCATTCAATCGAATGACCTCGCTGGCTGTAACATAAGTATCCAAGAGCTTCTTAATCTTGGGTTCATAATCTCTATAGTCCACGGCATCGGCATACCGGAGTTTCACAGATTTTTTCAGGTCCAGAAATCGCTTCAAGTCACTCTTATACTGCTCGAGTTTCTGTTCTGGTGTTCCTGCAATGAAGTCATCGGATGACAGAGCCATGGAAAGGGTCTTACTGTAGAGGGAGAGCAGTTCATAGAACTCCTCGCGGATATCATCATCAGCCAGTAGCCGTTCATATTCCTCTTCATCATAGGTGTTCTTGATCTCCTTAAAGAGGTCACACATATCCGAATGACGCTGGGGCAGTTTCTGTATCTCTTCATGAATGGAGCTTAGCGTACCTATCAGGTCCTCTTCATCGAAATCTTCCAAGGCCTTGTACATGTTAAGGGCCTTGTCCAGAGCGCCAAGTACACTGACATAGTCTATGATGAATCCGAATTCCTTAGACGCTCCTGTCTCATCGTCAGCAAAGAGGCGGTTGACCCTTGCAATAGCCTGAAGAAGGGTGTGATCCTGCAGACTGCTTGTTAGATAGAGCACGGTATTTCTCGGGGCGTCGAATCCGGTGATGAGCTTACTCACTACAATGAGAATTTCCGGATGGTCTCCATACTTGAACTGATTAATGATCTGCTTGTTGTACTCCTCTTCGGACCCGAACCTTTTCATCATCTTTTTCCAGAATGCAACGACCTCATCTTTGGGTTCATCGTCCACATCTTCGTACCCTTCCCTGTTGTCCGGCCCAGAAATGACCACCTCAGAAGAGACATAGCCTAACTCATTCAAGTATTCATGGTACTTCAGTGCGGTCAACTTGCTTGGGGCCACCAATTGTGCCTTAAATCCCGTGCCCTGCCAATTCTCACGGTAATGCTCACTGATATCAAAGGCACGCATGTATACAACCTGGTCCGTCTTGCTCAACATCTCTGCCCGTGAGTATTTTCTCTTGAGATCTGCCTTCTGGGAATCGTTTAGCCCATGGGTGTGACGATCGAACCAGAGGTCGATGGCCTCCTTGTTCTGTTCCATTTCCACATGACGGCCTTCATAAAGCAAAGGCACTACTGCACCATCCTTGACCGCCTGAGATATGGAATATGAAGGCCTGATGAGTCCCCCGAACTTGGCAAAGCTGTTCTTCTCCTCTCTCATCAGGGGTGTTCCGGTGAAACCCAAATAACAGGCATTGGGAAACATCTGCCTCATGCGCGCTGCAAATGAGCCATATTGGGTCCGGTGACCTTCGTCAACGAGCATGAAGATATTGGGAGAATCATCCTTGAATCGTTTCACCTTCATGGCCTTGGCGAACTTATGCACCAGGGTGGTTACAATGGCCGCACGTTTCTCTCCCACGAGTTCCAGAAGGTCTCGTCCTGTCCGGGCACGTTTCGGATCAAGGCCGCAGGCGGCAAAGGTATTACCGAGCTGCTTGTCAAGGTTGACCCGGTCGGTTACGAGGATGATCCGGGGCAGGGTGATGTCAGGGTCCAGGGCCAGGGCGCGGGTGAGCATGATCATGGTCAGCGACTTGCCTGATCCCTGGGTATGCCACACGATGCCGCCCTTGCGTTTCCCGTTGTCATCAAAGGTCTTGATCCGCTCCAGGATGTTCTTGACCACGAAATACTGCTGGTAGCGTGCGATTTTCTTTATACCCGCATCGAAGACAACATACTTGTATGCCATCTCCAGCAGCCGTTCGGGTCTGGCCAGACTGTAGAGAGCCTGGTCCTGCGCGGTGGTCTCCCGTTGCCCCTGTTCTTCCATCTCTTCGAAGTATGCACGGCTATGGGCGAAATCGCCGGAGAAGAGGTTGCTTTTCTCCTCATCAGCTATCTTTTTCAGAATATAGGGCCGGACATCTTCTTCCTTGTCATGAAGCTCGTGCCAGACAGACCAGAATTTGGAGGAGGTGCCTACTGTAGCAAACTTTGCTTCATTCTTATTAATTCCCATGACGATCTGGACAAAGGTGAAGAGCCTGGGGATGAACTCGTCCCGCTGGTTGCGAATCATCTGGGAAACTGCCTGCTCCAGATCCTCCTTGGGCGACTTGCACTCAATCACTGCGAAAGGAATACCGTTAACAAAAAGCACAATGTCCGGCCGAGTCGATTCAGTGCTGCGAGTTTTCTCAACACTAAATTCTGCCGTTACATGAAAGATATTGTTCTTCCAGTTGTTCCAGTCAATATACCTCAGGTTGTAACTCTTGGAGTCTCCCTCGATGGTCTGTTCAAGTGCTGTGCCCAGGGTCATGAGGTCATACAGAGACTCATTGGTCCTGAGCAGTCCGTCGTACTTGACGTTCTTCAGAACCTGGATGGCGGACTGGATGTTCTCTTCACTGTAGAAATACACCCGGCCCTTGTACTGGATGTGGTTGATCTTTCTGAGCTGGGTACTGAGGATATTCTCAAGGAGAACGTTTGAGGTTTTACCTTGGCGTTCTTTTATGACTTGCTCTGGGGGAATGTACTCATAGCCGAGGTTGATGAGAAGCTGGAGAGCTGGGATCTGAGAGAGGTATTTTTCATTGAAGCGGAATCCTGGCATCCTATTCACCTCTCTTCTTTTCATCTATTGCGTGAGTGATCCGCTTCAACTCCGCATCGTCTTCCAGTGCCTCGGTCTCTTCTTCAATAGCGAGCCGGTGTGCATTGAATTTCTCATACTGTTCGAGCGCAAGCCGGTCGGCCACGGCCTTGCTGACCATTCCGGCATTTTGGAGGATATCGCGCTCATTAAACTGAAGAAAAGCATCCAGCTTCTCTCGCCAGTCTTTCATGAAGATCTGTTTGCGCCTCAGGGCAAGGTCTTCGGCGTAATCCAGGTACATGACCACGATCCGGTTGAGTTTGTCCAATTCGTCTTTGTTGAGATAGTTCTTGGCGATGGTCACATCATGCCTTCGCACTTTGGACCCTTTCCATGAGGTAAGGCCCATATTGGGCTTAGATGCATCGGCCCTTTCGGCGATGAGTTCTGCGGCTGTCTTGCCTGAGATGGCGAAATGCAGCTTGTTCTGGACTATACTGAAGAACTCCAGGGTCTCTTCCGCCTTGGGGTCATAGTCAATGGCTAGTTTGTAAATATCCCGGATCTTCTGGTAGAAGCGCTTTTCGCTGGCACGGATGTCCCGGATCCGTTCCAGCAGTTCGTCGAAATAATCGACTCCGAGGTGTCTGCCCTCCTTGAGCCGCTCGTCGTCGAGCACAAAGCCCTTGACGAGGAACTCGTTCAGGCGGGCCGTGGCCCATTGACGGAACTGCGTGCCGCGGTGGGAGCGCACACGGTAGCCTACGGCCAGTATGGCTGAGAGGTTGTACAGCTTCCTGCTGCGGCTTACCTGTCGGTTACCTTCCTGCTGAACTTGTAAGTATTCCTTACAAGTTGTTATCTCATCGAGTTCGCCTTCTTTATAGATCGCACGCAAATGCATGGTGATGTTCTGCGGCGTAGTTTGGTAAAGCTCTGCCATCATGGCTTGGGTGAGCCAGACCGTCTCGCCATCAAGGCTCACTTCGATTCTCTGCTTGCCGTCTTCGGAGGTATAGAGGAGAATCTGGCTCCTGGTCGGAAGCGTGTTGGTCCTGTTCTTCTTTTTTTTCACACAACATTCTCCAGATCAGTCTTTACCCGCCACAGGCCGGTGAGAAGCTTCTGCATGAGGCCACGCTTCTGTTTGCGATAGGCTTGAGCTTGACTTTTAAGAAGATCGATTTCCTGGCGGGCTGTGTTGAGGGTTCCGGCTATAAATTCTTGTTGTTGAGCGGGGGGAATGGGTACAGTTACACTCATGAATTCTTCTGGCCTGATATTTAATAACCCGTTATTCCTCACTCCTGTTTTTACTAGGGCTCCCAATTGATGTTTAAGATAATCCGACTCAAAAACATGGCCGAGGTAGACTGGATCAATCTCATCGTGCAATTTAAAACAAACATAGACGTGTGGGACCAGTGCCTCATCATAATCATTAAGCTTAAAAATGCATCCAAATTGAAAACGTTGAGAATTGCCTTTGTTGTATGCAAATTCACCCCGTCTAAGAAGGATATAATCTTCCACACTCTTTCCTGCCATGAATCTGCTGTATTTTTCTTCTTGAAGAACAAACCCGGCTGCTGATGAGATTGTTAGAATGGGATATTCAATTCCATTAGATTTACGTTGAATTCGGTCAGCGATGTCGCATATTCGGCAATGTTGCCATGTTATATTATTTAATGTTGAATTAATAATCAACTGATGTTGTAGCCAGTTAAATTGCTTCTCTTTGTCTACGATCAGTCGCTCAATTTTTTCGATGGCTCGGTCCCAGGTTGAAAGTATGTCGGTAATAGCTTTTTGTTCTGAGAGTGGAGGAAGAAGGATAGGGATTCTTTTAAGTGTCTCCTTATTCAACTTATATCTTCCTGCTCCCTGACGAGTTAAAAATGCTGTTATATTTCGATGCCTGAAATAGTGATAAAACCAATCAACAGAACATTCTTTTGTTGCCTCAATTAGATGGGCATGGTTGTTAACGTTAAACTTACCTTCAACCAATAGAGTTTGATGCTTTGAATTATATTTTAAAAAATGGTCACCATCTTCTCCAATAAGAGCAAACCGACCTTCAACAAGATACTCGTTGATATAGTAGAGAATACCTGTAGGGCCATAATAGGGATATTCCCCTTTGATTTTTTCACGTTCTTCTATAGATATCGGCCTGCGAAGATCATTTCGAATAAGACAAGATTCACCAACTGTTTTTACTTTCCAGCCAGTTGGTGCTCGATTGATGTGCATCTGGTGCAATAGCACTTGCTGTTTACTCATTCCCCATCTCCCAGATTCTGCTCACTCTCTGGTTGCAAACCCTTCTCCCTCGTTGAGAGGCTATCCGGTGCGGTATTACCCAATTTCTTCATCGTTCGATCTCTTTAAGTTTTGCGTCCATCTTTGTCCGCACCTCCACCAGTTCCTTCTCCAACTGGTCGATCTCGCTCTGCACGGCATCGATGTCGATTTCTTCCTCCTCCTCAAAGGTGTCCACATACCGGGGGATGTTTAGATTGAAATCGTTTTCCTTGATCTCATCAAATCCTGCCACATATGCATATTTTTCAACATTCTCTCTCTTCCGGTATGTCGTCGCAATCTTCTCGATATGCTCGGGCGACAGGGTGTTCTGGTTCTTGCCCGGCATGAAGTCCCTGCTCGCATCGATAAAGAGCACATCCTTACGACCTTCATTCAAACCGCCCTTTTCCCTCTTGCGGTCAAAAACCAGGATGGCCACCGGTATGGAGGTGGTGGGGAATAGGTTTGCGGGAAGGCCCACCACGGCATCGAGCAGATTCTCCTCGATCATGGCCCTGCGGATGCGGCCCTCTGAGCCGCCACGGAAGAGCACACCATGGGGCACCACTACCGCCACGCGACCTTCCTTTTCAATGGCAGCCTCCACCATGTGGCTGATGAAGGCCCAGTCGCCCTTGCTCTTGGGCGGCACCCCCCTCCAGAAGCGCTTGAACCGGTCGTGCTCCGCCTCGTCAGCACCCCACTTGTCCAGGGAGAATGGTGGGTTTGCCACCACCACGTTGAACTTCATGAGCTTGTCGTTCTCCACCAGGGCCGGGCTCGTAAGGGTATTGCACCACTCGATGCGCGCGCCGTCGTCTCCATGCAGGAACATGTTCATACGCGCCAAGGCCCAGGTGCTGCCGTTCACCTCCATGCCGAACAGGGCGAAGTTTCTGTCCCCGACCCGGCGGGCGGCTTCGATCAGCAGGCCGCCGGAGCCGCAGGCCGGATCACAGATGCGGTCACCCGTCTTTGGTCCTGCCAGTCTCGCCACCAGCTCAGATACCTTGTGGGGGGTATAGAACTCCCCGGCCTTTTTACCGGCATCCGAAGCAAAGCGCTCTATGAGATAGATGTAGGTGTTGCCGATGACATCCTCCGACACCCTGCTGGGCCGCATGTCCAGCTTCGGATTTGCGAAGTCTTCAAGCATATGCTTCAGGCGGCGGTTACGGTCTTTTGTCTTGCCCAGGTTTGCCTCGCTGTTGAAATCGATATTCCGGAACACGCCATCCAGTTTGAGCTTGTTCGACTCTTCTATTTGGTCAAGGACGATGTTGATCAGCTCGCCGATGTCCGGGAGATTACGTCTTTCATAGAGGCTGTAGAAATCTCCGAGGAACCGGTCTGTCACCTTGCCTGAATCCTTGTCCTTCACCTCGACCATGGGCAGCACGAAGCGCTCTCGCTCCAGCTTCCGGCGGATGCGCCCATCATCGTTCCCATATAGTTTTTTATACTCTTCGTAATGGTCCTTCCAGGTATCGGATATGTACTTCAGAAACAGCATCACCAGGATATAGTCCTTGTACATGGCCGGATCGACTGCGCCACGAAACGTATCACAGGCCGCCCATGCAATGTTATTTATCTCTCTCTGATTTATTTGCTCAGCCATGATTCATCTTCCTCCATTATCTGATTCGCATTTGTTCTATGCGACTGCATTCTGAATAGCCTTCATACAGATCGAATTGACAAGGTATCCTTTTCTCTCTGATACCTTATGTGTTAACTCTGCCTCTCTTCTCTTCAGTGTATCAAGCTCAAGTATTTTCTGTTGAAGAGAGAATGGGGGAATCTCGATGGTAAAGTTCCGGAAGTCATCCTTGGAGATCATGGGGATATAACTGCCCTTCAGGTCTTTCTTTAAAACCGACTGTGATGATGGCTGGTTTATATACCAGACAACAAATGCAGGCAGAACCTCTCCAGTCTTCAATCGCAGTTTGAAAAAATAGCTCACTGGTACAGTTGTATCCAAATCAAGGTCGACAACAACAGCTACATTGTTGCTTCCCCTTGAAATGAAAAGGATATCCCCTTTTCTTATAAGGTAGCGCTCTACATTCCGGTCGATTTTCACTTTAACGAGACTGGAAGCATCCAGCATGTTCCTGTTATCAATATCTCTCATCTGGATGATACTGTAATTACCTTTCGCATCAGGGACAATTTTTTTGTTAAAATGATATCCAATATGAATCTCAGCAATATCTCGCAGTGCCTTTCTCATGGGTTCCCCCCGTTATCGTTTTCCGGGAAGGGTGGGCGCCAATATTATGCACCCACCCTTCGGTTAATTACTCACGCGTATGCCCGTTGATCTTATACGCGTATGCAAAACAAGAGTTTCTGTCACCGCCACCTGGAGCGCCTTTACATCCTTTTGAGAGAAAGACGTCTTCTACATAGCGTGCTGCAACATCGGTTCCGAGATGTTTGCTATGGATCCAGAGGTCTGTTTTCTCGTTGACGCTATGGTCATTGAATAACCTCTTCTTGGGATCTGCAGCGACTCCAACATACCATTGGGTAAACACACCACCATCCTTACTAATATACTCTTGAAAAGCCTTAATTGTTTCCTGCATGTCTTTTTCTCCTGAATCTTGTTGTTTGTTTCCTTGAACGATTAATCTCGATGCTCTGAGATTCATTCCCCATGGCCGACAAGATTAATTTTTTAAGCCTTTGCCTTCCATCACCCCCTTACGGGTCCGGCAAACGCTTGACAGGAGAACAAAAGACAAATACTATACTTCTACCAATCTAATTGTCTTTGCTCCGGCCAAGTTTGCCTGAGTTAAGACCGAAGCTCTGTGTTATCAGCACAGAGCTTTTTGTTTTAGTATGCCATTTACTATCACACAAAAGAGAAGATGTCAACGTATTTTAATAACAAATAGTTTGCAGTTATTATTATATACATTCTCATTTATCTTGCAATACAAAAAACCACGACCCTTGTGGGCCGTGGTCTCGTACGGATCGTTCGGTATGAGAGGGGGGCTGTCCTGTCAGTTCTCCGCCTTCTCGGGTATGCTGGCAGCATGCCCGAGGAACCTGATTGTAATGGCCAGGAATGCCGCGATGCCGGTTGCCAGGATGATCACTCTCTCTTTCTTTCCCTTACCTACATGATTTAAAGAAGCTCGAAACCAAACATATTATACTCCCAACAAACAAAACCTCGGCACTCATCATGTCATTACTCATCCTCAAAGAAATCATAACCATTCCTCATGAGACCACACTTCAAAGAAACCCACGGTCTTTCAGTATCATTTTTGCTTCCTGGCCAGATATCCTCAGGTACACAGCAGTAGTTGTAAGCGCGGAATGCCCCAGGATGTCCTGGACGACCGTGATGGGAACACCCCCTTTAAGGAGCTCGGTGGCTCGGGTGTGTCGCAGAATGTGTGGATGGGCAAGGTCCCGGGGGATGCCGGCTTCCTTCGCCCGCTCATAAAACACTCTCCGAAAATTCCCTTGGTCTACCTTGAAGACCTTTCCCTTCTCGCCAGGAAAATCCATCAGGTAGTTGGCTATCTCGCCCGTGACGAGCGGCGGGACAGGTATGCTCCTTACCGGCTTCTTGGGCGATTTCTGCTTGAGGGTTCTGATCTTGAACTCGCCGTTGCGCCTGTCGATCTCTGCCAAGTCATCGATGAGCTGCACCTCCCCTAGGCGAGCCCCTGTGTACCTGAGGGCCAGGAAGGTGAGCCAGTACTTGCCACGGCTCCTTCTCTGCGCATCCCTCCCGCTTGCATCGTACCAATCCTGGAAGTATTTCGTCAGGGCATTGACCTGGTCCTCCATGAGGTAGTCGATACCGGATCCGGTGACCATGGGGAGCGAGTGTGCCTTGATAATGCCATTCATAATTACACCTTTTCTTTTAATCTTAACGTGTTTTTTAACATGAAAATATCCTTGTTCCAAGGTTAAAATGGCTCGATACGAGGTTATTGAGAGGTATTTTTACACGAAAAGGTGAGTTTCCGTGTAATCATCACGTTCCCTTCAAAGACTGAAGGACTGATGCAGGAATAATATGATCAACTTTGTCCCTTATAAGTCCTACCTTCCTGGTGTGGCTGTATCTTTCTATATATTCTCTTCTTCTCACATCATCCATGTCCGCCCATTTCTTCTCTTTGTTTGTTTCGTAAATATCTTCATCTGTCATGGGATTGTCGGGAGATAAGAAGGAGAACACTCTCGAAAGAACCAAGTCCAACTGCAAACATTCACATCGGTCAAGAATTTGAGTACGAAGAATCTGCCCGTCTTCATCGGCCGATTCTAACACCAACACCTGGTCTCCTTTTTCCTCTTTTTTCCTGGCCACCAGACAGCTCGTGCAGGGTCCGACATCATGATAATCCGCAAGGGTTACATAGTCAGGGTGCACGTACCATTTATAAATACGTTTGCCCATGTTGTTATGTAGGAACATTCTCAGCACGGAAATGAGGAAGGTTACTACCCCGACAAACGATTCCGAGTATTCCTCTCCAAATATGAAAACCTTGGCCTGTGCCCTCTTTATGAACCTCGAAGACTTGTCACCATTGTGATTCCTGTGATGCTGATAAAATTCCTTGTTCTCGAAGGATACCGTTATTCCATTTTGAGTGTGTTCAAACATATCATCCTCCTCATTTTTCAACACTCTTCCACATCAGGTGGAGATAGGATGCTGAGACGTTGATTTTTTTGTATTTTCTCAGATAGTGGGCTATTCGCCTGAATCCGATGCTCCTCTGCTTGAGTTCCACGACCTCTCCCCAGAGAGACAGGACCTGCCTCTTCTTCGGTGAAGAACGATCCTTAGCGAGGTTCGCGATTCTCAATTCACGTGTACGGGACCAGTCATCATATTGATCCTGGCCAGCTACTCTGTATCCCTTCCCTTTGATCGTGTCCCATCCGTGTTCCCTGCCGGCCACGATGAGACCGCAGTACTGAAGGATCTTTCTCGGCAGATGATCATGAGATGATTTCAACGAGTGGTATTTATTGAAAGACTTTTGGAATATGGTTATGAACTCGTCCTCCGGCAACGAAGAAAGCCACCGAAGGACCTGTCCGCGTTCCTTTATCGTGAGTCCACCGGTGATTCCCTCTATGACCTCGTTCATGATTCACCCCCTCGTGTAGGTGTAGGTCTCGTAATATCTGAAATGAGCAAGTTCCAAGCTGGTCTGTTGAAGCGCCTGCTCATGCATCATTCCATGGCGCACACATTCCAGGTATCTCCTCTGTGCGAAATTGTGCTTCAGGGCGTGGGTTCCCCTGCCTGGATCGTATTGACCCGTTGCCTTAGCGGCCTGGGCCAGGGAGATGATGTATTCCTTGTAGCTGCTTTCCAGTTTTCCATGTCTATCTATATGGGCTTCGAGCAGGCTATACGTGCCCACGCTGATCATGTGGTCAGTCTTCTTGCCGCCCTTTTCCACAACATCCTTGAGCAGCCCCACTTCTCCACCGGTGATCGGATCAGAGACTATGCCGCCCAGATGATCGGCCGTGAGCGGGTTGTTGAGGCCATTCGAAGGAGCGCCAATGCCTTCAGCGCGAAGCCCTCCCTCATGCTGAAGCATTGCCTGCAGTTTATGGAGAGGATTCACAATATGATCGATCAGGGATCGAGGATCCGGGTATGCCCGGTTAAAATATTCACGACTCGATTTAGGCAAGCCATTTTTCTTGTCTCGAGCAATCCTCGAAATGTTCTGACGGACCTCCCTGGTATCTAACTCTTTGACCAGGATGCAGTGCTTTTTGATGTAAGTATTCAGCGCATGTTCGAATTTTGATAATGCAGCAAGCTTCGTTTCAAAGGTCTGCCTTGAGAAACCTTTCCTTTGAAAGCGTACGAACACATCGGTCAGATAATCTCCCATGAGCCTTGATACCAAGGGCGTATCGAGGATGTCTGTGCACTCACGGGTCACCAGATACTCTGAAAATTTATGCGCTTCATACCTGTATACGCTCCATGACCCTAGGGATCTGATACCTTTTGGATTCACGCTCTTCGATTCCCCAAATGCACGGATAGAATGAAATACAGCTTCGATCTGGGAGTGAATCGATCGTGGCCACCTGATGGATGTCCCCTTCATCGTTCTACCCTCTCATAAGAATAAATGAGATCCTGAAGATTAAAGTCATTCATCAAGGTCATTCTCTCACGCAGAGTGGATCTCGATACTCCTCATACCCAGCTCCCTGATGATCTCCTCTTTGTGCCTTTCAATGAAGATCATGATTTCCGGAGTTATCTTCTTTGATGGATAAAACCTCAACTCTCCTTCAACGAGCCAGATCCTCAGACCAAGGAATGAAAGCAATGTTAGGTACCTCATATCCATCAAGGCTCCCCTGGCATGTCGATCGCCGACAGGAATCCACCATCATCAACAACATCAACATGTCCACGAAATCTTTTTACAGGCTGCTCCAGAGAGGTTGTTGGGTTTGTGCATACGTCAACAACGTCAACGCTGAGACACGATGTTGATGTTGGTGGCGTTGTTGAATTCTCATCAACGCTGTCTTCGCTGTCTCTGACAGGGTTCGTTGATATGAGGATGTCGTTGACTTTTTTCAGAAGGTTGATGACCTTGTCGTTATACTCGAGCGCACAGATTCCCGCTCTGGCACCAACTCGGATCCTCCCGGTGGTGTCGAGCCCGAGAGAACGGAGATATGTCCCCAGACCGCGAGGGGACAGTTTCTGCTCTTATGGCATTACCTTATCAAGCTCGGCAGCGATATCACTGATGGGCAGCTTTCCCTGCGGCGCACTCGGACCAAGACGCTGGAGCACATCACAAAGGCCTATAAGTTGAGGTGTGGCATCATATGGGATAACCTCTACAGCCCTTCCGGTTAGAGACATCAGGGCATCGACAGCCTGACCGAGATAGTACATGACAAGATCGATGCCCCGGTTGACATCTTCTATTTCCAGGACCCTACTGTCAATGTTCTTACCCCGTGAAATCTCATGCAGGACGAGCAGTATGCCCGAAAGGCGCGCGGCATAACTGACAGCTTTCGGCAAATATCCTCTGAACTGGACAGGCATATCAAGTTCGAGTGCCATTAAATTATTGCGCCAATCCCTGAATCTCGAGTACGCATCTCTACTGAACATGAAAGAGTGTGGCGACCAATCAGGCACCTGGCACAATCTGTCTGCGCATGACATTGCATGAAAGACGATTTCATTCCAGTGGTTCTGGTGACAATCATCCCACGTTGTATCATCCAATTCCTTAGATGGCCCATCATAGTACGTGACCAAGAGGCGATATACTGTGCCATCACTGATATAAAGGCCATCCTTGCCACCAAAGACTCTCTGCCAAATATCACTCTGCACGCCACCACACACAGATACACGCATGATAGGGACATAAATTATCCTGCCGGCCCGGACTATCCTGCTCGAATGACCATCCCAGATAGTGAGCCAGGCTTCTCGATCACCACCTCCCTGTGACCGATAACGATCCTGTGTCGAGATAAGAGATGAGAGCTCGGAGTGATAGACAAGGACACCACCATGGCCTGAAATATCATCCCGAAGCCCCTCGACCGTAAGGTCCGTGATGAAGTATCCTCTCGGATGTTGAGGTTCCTCTGGTCTTTGATCGCTCGGGAGCGCTTTCCATGCGGCTACATCAAGCCCGTATTGTCTCTCCGCTATATTCTGGGCCGATCGAAGCGGCATCATGAGTCGCTCAACGCCTGGAGTTTTACCTTTTCCAGAAGGTCGGATATCGGCAACCCACATGATAAGAGGTTGCATCCAACCATCCTTGATGAGTACATTTACCGTTCCTCCTATCACAGATGCAATTATTGCAAGCGCAGCGCCTACCAGCGGTTCTGGGTCACTGGCACAACTCCGGGCTAAAAGCCTGAGGCTATCTGAGATTGTGGTTGGGAAAACAGACCATGGCATTCCTATACGCGGAAAGCTCTCGCGTGCCGTCTGCCACGGATTTTCTTTTACAAGACTCCTTTGTTCTGTGCTGCAATCACAAAAAGCCTGGGTGGCTTGAAGCACCTGCATCAACTCATCCCGGGTGTGCCCACAAGCAAGCCAATCTGTGACGTCCTTGCCTTTGGGTGGTAGATCAGGGAGATCTATGATGCGGATAGAATTGGCAATGCCGGAAAGGCTTTTCGAAACCTTTTCGGCATGCCTCTTCCCGGGTTCGTCTTTGTCTGGGATTATTGCTACATTAGCATTCTTGAGTCGACTCGAGTGAACATCCTGCCATTTTCCGGCACCGCCATGATTACAAGTGGCAACCAGACCAATTGAGATCAGACTTTCACAATCTTTTTCACCTTCCACAATGAACACTGTTTCGCCCCTGCTAATCGCATCTAAAACAGCGGGTAGATTGAAAGGGACTACGACATTGTTCGAGGGTCCTTCCCAGATCCATCCTCCATTTCCATTGGATTTTCGCATTCTAAAGTCTTTGGGGGAAAATCGAATGACCTGATATTGAAGATTTCCGTTTTCATCAACATAATCGTGAATATTACATATTTGTCTAGTTTTTGAAATATCGTTATCTGGCGCAAATATTGACTTATCCAGGCCAAGGGCATTCACGATATTTTCAAAAGAGCATCCAGCGAAACAATGGATCAATATCTTTCCATTACCCCCATCGCTGATATGCAAGCTTGGGTGTACATCCTTATGGGCAGGGCATAAAGACATATAACCATCATGCACTTTTTTCACATTAGACAACTTTGATAAAATATTGCCCAGCTTATTCATATCGCTGCTATTTTACTTTGTGTTTTTCCATGTAGTCCTGAATGTCACGTGGGTCGTAACGAATCATCTTTCGGCCAAGACGTATATATGGTATTATATACGATCTTTTTGTAGATCTGTTGTTTCTCAGTGTCTGAATTGATATGCCAGTAATCTCTGCAACTTCTTGCTCCTTCAAGTATCTGATGCGCTGATCTCCCATATTTTCTCCTTAATATTTTGCGTTGAAAAAATGTCTTGATTAACACCTCTCCATACACTAAAATAGTTATAGATCCTGATATAAACAATTTAGATGACTGTGTCAAGGATAATTGAATTGATTGACTTTAACAATTTAGTTGAGCGATTCAAGCAGGCCAAGGGCTTTACGACAGATAAACAAGTGGCCACCCTGCTTGGATTATCGCAACAGGACTTTGCTAGCAGGAAGCAGCGAGGGACAATCCTTGCTCCTATTATCGACCATGCGCTTTCGTCTGACATCAATCTTCATTGGCTAATCACAGGAGTCGGCAGCCCAACAATAAACTCATTAATTGATAATCAAACGGAAACCCAAGAGCTTATGATAATCATAACCGAAGCAGTAAATACAAAGCTCAAGGATATGAGATTAAAGCTCGCATGGAAGTATAGAAATAAAATGATTATTGGACTTTGCGATTATTTCCTCCAACATTTCCAAGAGGAAAAGAAAATAAACAACGCAATATCCATTGAGGATTATATGCGCACTCATAGATCCGAGATAGAAGCATCAATATCGGCTTCGGCTCACATGTCTCAATAAAATACAATTAAAATTTGGGGGTTAGAATATGGATAACAAGAATGGAAAAAGTGTCTTTACAATCATTGCTGAATGTATGGAAAAAGCTGTTCCATTGCTGCCTATTGATGAATCCATCGATGAAATCAATAGGATTGAAGATGAGCAACGAGATCAATGGATTGATGCTTTGTTCAAGATTATAATATCCTGCATGTTTGTTTTCATTATACTTTTCCCTGTAGAGGTAGGACTGCTTATCAATCGTCATGATGTCCGCTACATAATATTGAGCGTAATCCTTTTTGCTCCCATCATTGTTCTTGGAAAGTATACGATCAGCCAATCAAAAATTTTGGCAAAAGTATACTCAGAGCTGAATGCTACAAGGTCAGTTAAGGATGAGATCCTAAGGGATAGAATAAGATCCCTGCTAACTCCTAAATCAAAAGAAAATGACTAATATTAAGCTGTAATAGTCACGGTTTGATCTGACATCTAGGTACCGACAAATTGTAGCTTTAGGTTTTGCCAGAAAGATCGCTTGTAGTGAGCATAATTACTCAGCGATTGAGCAAATTAACTTATTTCAGTAAATACAGTATGTTGGGGATATCCGGAGTGCCGTGAGGCATTCGGCTGGACCCTGGAACAATGGATCTACTTCGGAGGTTATCCCGGCGCCTCTGTGTTCATGGAAAATGAGGCAACCTGGAAGAGCTACATCAACGATTTCCTCATTGAGACAATGCTGGCCCGTGATGTTTTCCGTGAGTATGGCTGATTTGACAGAGCATGTGAGGATTGATGTGGAGGTTGAAAGGCTACATTTTTCCTGACCCGATAAGCCAGTGCTCATGCTTCGACAGTGAGTAAATCAGTGAAGATAATGTTTTCAAACATTCAATAATTACAGATTGTTGAGTATGGCACATTATCAATAATGTAGATGCCACCAAGATAATCATACAGTTGTAACAGTTATCTTCAGCCTTACTGTTATTGATAAAATGACATACGTTGACAATCAGAGTGCCATAGGATACATGGCATGTACTCATGTGGGGATGGAGTCCCCCTGTAACCGCCATGCAGGCTGATGACTCCTGACAGAGAGATCTGAAAGGAGTGTGTATGGCAGCCGCGCTGGAGTTACAACCCAGCACTAATGTCAGGGATATGGTCGATTGTGTCCGTGAAGCCGCCGAACGATTCCACATCGTCTCCCTGAACCGCCAGATCGAGGTCTGTGAAGGCCTGCTCTCCCGGAATCCCCTCATCGATGTGGCCATCCTCGGGCAGTTCAAGGCGGGAAAGAGCTCGTTCATCAACAGCCTCACCGGTCGGGACATTCTCCCTGTGGGCGTCATCCCGGTAACCACGGTGGTCACGCGCCTGAGCTACGGCGAGCCGGAACGGGCCACGGTCGTCTTCCTGGACGGCACCAGGACCGAGGTCGGGATCGAGGCACTGGGTGAGTACATCTCCGAGGCCCGGAACCCCTCCAACGAGAAGCAGGTGTCCATGGTGGACATCGAGCTGCCGTCCCTGTCGAGGTACCCGGGACTGCGCCTGGTGGACACGCCCGGCCTGGGAAGCGTCTTCACCTACCACAAGGAGGTCTCGGAGAACTGGCTCCCCGAGGTGGGCGCCGCCATCCTGGCAATCAGCGCCGACCGCCCCCTGTCCGAGAACGACCTTGACCTCATCGAGGACCTGTCCCACCACACCCCGAGGATCGTGATCCTGCTCACCAAGGCCGACCTCCTCACCCCGGATCAACAGGCAGAGGTGGAGCAGTTCTTCCGGAAGACCCTCAAGAAGAAGCTCGACCGGGACTTCACCGTGTACCCCTACTCCATCCGCTCCGGCACTGAAGCCCTGCGCCAACGGATCTCGTCCGACCTCTTCGAGGGGATCTCGGCCAACCGCGACCAGGAGTTCCGGCGCATCCTGCATTTCAAGACCCAGTCACTGCTCAGCCGTTGCCTGTCCTACCTCGAGGTGGCGCGGTCAAGCTCCATGGAGGCGGACCAGGACCGCGAGGCCCTCAAGGGAAGGATCCTCGACGAGAAGGTCGCCCTGGACCGGGTAAGGGAGGAGGTTTTCCTCATCGCCCGGGAGAACCAGGGGCAGACCCGCGTGCTCCTCAAGAAACACCTCGACGCCTTCGAGGCTCCGCTCACTGAAAAGGTGAGAACACAGCTGTCCCGGGAGATACCCACCTGGAAGGGTAACCTGTGGAAGCTCACCAGACGCTACGAGGAGTGGCTGGCAGACACCATGACCGACGAGATCGGCCAGATCTCCAGGACCGAAAACCCCCACTTCTTCGGCACCCTGAACAAGGCGCACCGCGGCCTCATGCGGTACCTGGAGACGTTCCGCTTGCTCCTGGGCGAGAGCATCTCCCGTGTCCTTGGCATCAGGCTCCCGGACGCGGACTGGAAGATCGAGGTGGCCGAGCCCGAGCACCCGGACATCCGGGTACTCTATGCCTTCGACATCCACTGGGACCTCATCTGGTTCCTCATCCCCATGGTCATCTTCAGGCCCCTGTTCGAACGTCATTTCCTGAGCGAAGTCTCATGGGCAGCGGAGGTGAACCTTTCCCGCCTGGCAGCCCAGTGGGAGACACGGATCAACAAGGCCATTGAGGCCATGAAAAACCAGGCCCTGGCCTATATCGAAGAAGAGCTCGTCACCATCGATGCCCTCCTGTCCAACACGCACGGCCGGACCGGAGAGCTCGACGACCTGATCTCCCTGCTCAAATCATGGCAAAATGGGTTGTGAGACACCGTATGCTCCTGTAAAGAGGCTCCATCGACTATGAGACGAGAAACCATCATGAAGGAGTGATTCATGACCATAACCTTTACAATAGCTGCTCTGTGGCTCGGGCTCTCGGTCATCGCCAACGCGGTCATTCCCACCATGATAGCCAACCTGGCTTTTATTTCGTACTCCCTGCTGCCGGGAGTGCCTGAACCGACACCGGAAGAGGTGGAGGACAGTATAGGTGATGAGTGAGGATCGACATGTATGTGATATGTGCTGGTAAAATATCTTATGTTCTAAGACCAATAATCACATAAGGGGAGAACCGTCATGGAGGAGTCAACATCCTGTATCTTCTGTGATATCGCAGCAGGGAGAGCCGATGCATATACCGTTTACGAGGACGAGACGACCATGTGCATTCTGGACATACACCCTTACACCAGGGGCCACTGCCTGGTCATTCCCAAGAGGCACGTCACCTGGTGGCACGAGATGACAGAAGAGGAAACGGCGCATGTATTCAAGGTCGCCCGTAACATGAGCAACCGGATGATGAAGGCTCTCGCACCGGATTTTGTCTTCCTCTATGCACGGGGAAGGAGGATACCGCACACCCACATTTTCCTCATTCCGACCTACAAGGACGATGTCCTCGACCGGTTCTTCCATGCACTGGAGAAGTTCCAGGAATCGCCTCAGGAACTGGCACAATTGAACACTAAGGATCACATGATCGAAGCCATGATGCTCCTTCTCAAGACCGAGTTGCTTGAAGAGGAGTCGTAACACCTCATCAGCGATTTCCAACACCATACCTAGGAGGATATGCAATGAGCGAAATAGCACATGTCGTTGCGCGGGAAATTCTCGATTCAAGGGGAAATCCGACCGTAGAGGTCGACGTCATCCTCTCCACCGGTGACATGGGCCGGGCATCGGTCCCTTCAGGGGCGTCCAAGGGAGAGCTGGAGGCGGTGGAGTTGAGGGACGGCGACAAGAAGAGATACCGGGGCAAGGGCGTTCTCAAGGCCGTGGAGAATGTCTCCAGGCTCGTGGCACCCAAGATGATCGGCCTGGATGTCCTTGACCAGCCTGGCATAGATTCACTGCTCCTGGAGATCGACGGCACCCCGAACAAGTCCGTGCTGGGCGCCAATACCACGACGGGCGTGTCCGTGGCCGCCACAAAGGCAGCCGCGAGCTTCATGGGCCTACCCCTCTACCGGTACCTGGGCGGTGCCTTTGCCAGAGAACTGCCGGTGCCGCAGATGAACATCATCAACGGCGGCAAGCACGCAGACAACAACGTGGACCTGCAGGAATTCATGGTGACCCCCATCGGTGCCCCGAGCTTCCGCGAGGCCCTGCGCTATGCAGCCGAAACCTTCCACGCACTGAGGGACATCCTTATCAAAAACGGGTATTTCACAGGTGTAGGTGATGAAGGCGGATTCGCGCCGAACCTGAAGTCCAATTCCGAACCCTTCGAACTCATCGTGCAGGCCATGGAGAAGGCGGGATACCGACCCGGTGAGGACATAGCCATCGCCATTGATCCCGCTGCCACCTCGTTCTACAAGGATGGAAAGTACATCCTCGCCTCCGAGAAGGATCCTGAGAGGACCGCAGAAGAGATGATCGACTTCTACGAGGATCTGATCAAGAGATACCCCATCGTCTCCATAGAAGACGGCCTTGCGGAAGACGACTGGAAGGGGTGGGGGCTGCTCATGGAACGTCTGGGAGACCGCATCCAGATCGTGGGCGACGACATCTTCGTGACCAACCGCGAATACCTCGCACGGGGCATCAGGGAAAAGGCGGCCAACTCGGTCCTCATCAAGGTCAACCAGATCGGGACGCTGACCGAGACCATGCAGACTGTGGAGACGGCGCGGCGCGCCGGTTTCACTACGGTCTTCTCCCACCGATCCGGAGAAACGGAAGACGCGTGGCTCGCCGACGTGGTGGTAGGGTACGCCGGCGGACAGCTCAAGACCGGCTCCACGTCCCGGAGCGAGCGGCTGGCAAAGTACAACCAGCTCATGCGGATCGAGGAGGAACTTGGTGCAAGCGCGGTCTTCAGTGGCAGGGACGTGCTGTACAGTGTGAGGAAATAGCACACATGCAGAGCTGTCACCTTACGAGGAGGTGCCCTCGTGCGTGGTCACGTCGGGCATCTCCTTCCCACACGGCAGAAAGGCAAGGCCGGTCAGAAAAGAAAGCACTACCCGGTACTTCTTCCAGCCTTTCGGGAACAACCGGGATATGGCCATCCATGTCTTCCGGATCACGGTGATGTATGACGACAGGTATCTCCCTCCCCATCGCTCTGGCCTTCTCCCTTGTAACCGCTGCGATTGTCTTCATCATTGTCTACGAACATTCTTTGCCAAGGTTTTCCGAGCGAAAGACTCCGCTCAAGAAAGCACTTGCTGCAGCGCTCTTGGCAGTCATTCTCTGTATACTCATCCTGTCCATCATCTTCTCTGTTTACATCCCCTCGTTTACAGACCTGCCGTCCACTTCAGAGCAGTCAAATCATGACGGATCCGATTTCTGAAGCCCTATCCCTTCGCTTCCGGAAAATGAATGGAGATCCCTTAACCTTGTTGTCTGCTATGACACCTAGAGATAAAGAATCGGGTACTGTTCATTCTTCAAGGATGGTTCTCCGTGAAATGCGATGATGTTTCTCGGGACAATCCCTGCATTCTTGAACTGGACGATATCAAGCGTCTTGAAGGTATACTGAAGGAATTCAACTTCTCTTCCTGGAAATCTGTCCTTGACATGGCTGAAGGTTACGGCATCAATTCTGCCAGCATCACAAGTTATGTGAGAAAGGCCGATCCGGCTGCTGGCTTGTCTGCCGTTTCAGGGTTCATGTGGGGAGCGGTCCTTGCGTTGAAGGCAAAGGCCATTGACCCGGTGAACGGTGCAGTCTGGGTCGCTCGAGGTCTTGGGAATTTTGCACTGCGTAATAGCACTGCTCATAGATCGGGCTTTGCCGAAGGGTATGGTAAGCTTGTTTCGATACTGCTCCATCCCTGGATATCACCCATGGCAGTCATCTGTAGTCGAATTCCGGATGGGCTCGTCGGATCATATTCCAAGCTTGTCACCTTAGTTGCCGAGCTCCGTGGACGGACCTGGGACATTATCATAGTATGCAGGGAAGAGAACCTTTCGAAGGGAATGAGAGCAAGACGTGACTGTCTGTTCGCAGAGGTTGAGTTCACCCGTGAACCCGGATGGCTGCGGGTGAAACGTTCATCAGTTGCACAAAGGACCAGGAGATCCCCTCCTGTGGTATATCCCGTTTCCACTGTGGAAGAAGGTGTGGCGGTCCTGACCTTTGAACAGACAAACCTCTGCATTGCGTTGTCTGAACCGGACGCAGCATTGTTCGCACATCCCGTAGCCGGTCTTTACACAAAGGACGCACGGCAGTCAGGCCGCCTGATTCGTGCGGCGGCAATGGATCTGTACGATGGAACTGCTGTCTCAGATAATCTCCTCTCTCAGATAACATCATACATGATCGACATGTATGCAGACATGCGGCTTTATGGCCTGCATATGGATACAGCTGAAATGATGCAAGAAGGGTTCCCTGAGATCTCCGGCATTGGGGCCATCGAGGCGACAATGGTCTGCGCTAACCTGGTCTCTGCCGCATTGAAGCGTTCAGGTGATTTCGTCTGAAGGAAGGTTCGCGTTCAGTATTCATCTTCAAAGAAGGGGGCGCAAGTGACCTATCGAACAGCAAGCATGCGGAGTTCCGTGCTCTTCATCGTACTGATGGGCGTGGTGAGCCTCTTTGCAGACATGACCTATGAAGGTGCCAGGAGTGTCACTGGCCCGTATCTCGGCATGCTGGGTGCCGGTGCCGCAGCCATAGGCGTCATAGCAGGCCTCGGCGAACTCCTCGGCTATGCCGTGCGCCTCCTTTCGGGGTACCTGAGCGACCGCACGAGGTCCTACTGGGCCATTACGATCATCGGATATCTGATCAACCTCCTGGCCGTTCCTGCACTTGCCCTGGCCGGTCGGTGGGATCTGGCGGCCTGCCTGGTCATTGCCGAGCGTATCGGCAAGGGCATCCGCAACCCGGCCCGCGATGCAATGCTCTCCCATGCAACCCGGGAGGTCGGTCGTGGATGGGGGTTTGGCCTCCACGAGGCCCTGGACCAGATCGGTGCGGTGTCCGGACCGCTCATCGTCGCAGCGGTATTGGTCTTCAACGGGAGCTACCGCTCCGGGTTCGCCCTGCTGGTTGTCCCGGCACTGTTCGCCATAGGCATCCTCCTTGCCGCGCGTTTTCTGTACCCGTCTCCGCAGGACATGGAAACAGATGCCCGTGAAGATATCGGAGGATACCCCCGGATCTTCTGGGTCTACCTGGCAGGAGTCGGGTGCATTGCCGCCGGGTATGCCGATTACCCGCTGGCGGCTTTCCATTTCAGCAGGGGTTCGTCTGTTCCCCCGGAGTGGATCCCTCTCCTCTATGCAGTGGCCATGGGGATGGACGCACTGGCTGCCCTGGTTTTCGGCTATCTCTACGACCGGATCGGATTTCGTACCCTCATCGGGGCGGCCGTTCTTTCCTCAGGCTTCGCCCCGCTCGTGTTCCTGGGGGGATTTTTGCCAGCACTGTTCGGTGTTATCCTGTGGGGCATCGGCATTGGCGCACAGGAATCGATCATGCGGGCGGCCATCGCACAAATGACACCGCCGCATCGACGGGGAATGGCCTATGGTGTCTTCAACACGGGATACGGTCTGTGCTGGTTCCTGGGGAGTGTACTTATGGGCTTTCTCTACGAGATATCCATCACCGGTCTCGTCGCCTTTTCCGTTGCGCTCCAGCTGGCCTCCGTGCCGTTGTTCATGTATGTACATCGGAAATGGGCTTCAGCTGTATCATAGGTGACGGTGTCCCGGGGGTATTATGATAGTGCGTATCTTTCTCTGGGAGGCCGTCGTCTTCGCGCCCATTGCGTCCGCTATGGCGTTCCTCATCGTGTACGGCGAATACCGGAAGCACTTCACGGAGAGGTCCATACCTCTGAAGATCGCCTTCAGAACTACCCTCTGGACCTTTATCGTATTCGTTACCTTGCTTTTTCTTGCAGCCTTCCTGTTCCAAAACCTGGACTGATTCCTGTTCACTGAACATCCGCACCATGCACAACGAGTCCCATCTGACATAGCCGGTTACGGGATCATGGTATCCGGTGTCTGTCCATCTCCTCTGGCCGGCTTTCATCGTCTTGACGGAATATCTCGGCATACAGGTCCTCGCCGTAACTCGTCTGCAGGGGTTCCCCTTCGATCAACCGGAACGTTTGAGTGGTTACGTGTATTCGAGATATGCCAGGCAGAACAATATTTCCCGATCGAAAACGACAATGGTTCCATCCAGGGAACTACTGTTTCTGATTATTGAATATTTCTGGACATAATCATCGCCTTACTACAAGCATAGATAACTTTTGCGTTCAAGTAAGCCGCTGACGCGGCGGAAAACCCTGAGAACATCTTAAGAATACCAAGGCCTTATCACGATACCTCTCCTCAAACTCACCAGAGAAAGGAGAGATATCATGAATAAGGTACTACAGACC
>Ga0209201_1000495_pt1 | contig 54552 bp, 43 predicted proteins | sample AD_UKC055_MetaG_FD_184411 | JGI IMG/M metagenome (GOLD analysis project Ga0209201, IMG submission 184411) | Active sludge microbial communities of municipal wastewater-treating anaerobic digesters from USA - AD_UKC055_MetaG (SPAdes) (version 2) | ecosystem: Engineered > Bioreactor > Anaerobic >... | reverse complement strand
CGCTCCCCGGAGGTCCTGCAAAAGCAACCGCAAGCCTCAAAAGGGTTGTCCTCGACTCCTATCTCCTCGCGCTTGGTGCGTCGTGGCCACAGTTTGGGTCACTCCGCGCGTTCGCTAAGGATTCGGGATGGCATTCTTGTTGCTGTCGTGACTTGTCACGGCGTATGCGTTGTGACACGCTGTCAGAGAATTGTAGTTGATGAGTGCCCGCATTTCTTCTTGCTGGCGGCCTTTGCCTGTGGCCGTCATTATCCTCTGTACCGTTCTGTGGTCAGTGTCCGGAGCCGATGCGCCGTCTGGCCAGTGCGCCGAGACGCATATAGTAGTGAAGCTCAAACCGGAGAGGCTCCCACAGCTTGCAGCTCAATCGGAGGAGGCAACGCTATCCGCTCTGGTATCCGGGCTCGGGCTGCCGCCGGATGCGCGCCTGGAGGAACCGCCTCTGGGCCGGCTCCTGCGAGCGCATCAGCGAAAAGCCGCTGGTGCGAGCTCCAACGCGTCTGTGGACTTGGGCCGGTTTCTACGCCTGCATTTGCCGCCGGGGATGAGTGTTTCAAACGCGCTGCAGCGGCTTGACGGACATGGCTGGGTGGATTACGCGGAGCCTGACGGCATCGGGACGGGGGGGCTTATGCCGGCGGATCCTGACGTTTTCCGGCAATGGCATCACACCAATAACGTTAAGCCTGGTGCGGACATCCACACCCCGCAGGCGTGGAGCATCACGCAAGGCTCGTCATCGGTTATTGTGGCCGTGCTTGACACCGGGCTCAACGGCGACCAGCCGGAGTTTGCAGGCCGCGTGGTTCCGGGGCATCGTTTCATCAGCCCCATCAACGACGCCGACACCACGGACGATCACGGCCACGGGACAATCGTGGCCGGCGTTCTGTGCGCCAATGCCAACAATGGAGCGATGGGCGCAGGCGTGGACTGGCACTGCCGCGTGATGCCCATCAAGGTCCTCAATCAGAGCAACTACGGCTATTACTCCGACTGGGCTCAGGGCATTGATTACGCCGTGGCACATGGGGCGAAGGTGATTAACCTCTCCGCCGGCGGCACCAACCCCAGCACGACCCTGGCTAACTCGATATCCAACGCCATAGCGCGCGGGGTGATATTCGTCACCATTGCCCATAACGACGGTTCGAATGTGATCCGCTTTCCCGGCAGTCTGCCGGCGTGCATCACGGTGGGGGCCACCGATCGGAACGATGCGCGGGCCGAATTCAGCAACTACGGTCCGGAAATAGACCTGGTAGCGCCGGGCGCAAGCATCGTCTCCGTGGGCAGCAGTGGCAGCTTGATAACGTGCTCCGGCACGTCGTTTACCGCGCCCCAGGTTGCCGGCGTCTGCTCGCTGCTGGCGGCCTTGCGGCCGAAGCTGACCCAGAACGAGGCGCGCGCGCTACTGTGCGCGGGCGCCGACGACCAGGTTGGTGGTTCGACGGACAGCCCCGGCTTCGACAACTATCACGGCTGGGGGCGGCTTAACGCGTGGAATACGCTCCTGCTGGCTCAAACCCAGATAGATTCGACCACCCGGCTGCCGGATGGCCGGGTTCTTCTCTCATGGCCAAGCCCACCCAACGCCAGCAACCGCGCGCCTTATCGAATCCGATTCAGTTCCTACCCCGTCGGCCCCTGGACGCTTCAGACAACTACGGCTGGCTTTGGCTATTCCCCCGGCCGGACCTACTGGACCAACGCCAACGCGAATTCCAAAGCGGCCTTCTATGATGTGAAGATCTGCTCCCCGTGACGCTGCGTTGGAGGCGGCGCGGACGGGGAGGATCCCCGGGGGCGAAATCAAGAGTATCCCCGGTAGGATAACCAGGCTCAGCCCGGTTGTGCTGCGGGTTAGCAAGAGGCATGCTTACCGAGGAAAAATGAAGATGATCGGAGTAATTTATGCTGAAATTCAATCTCTTCGGCCTTCGCCGCCACGGGCAAGCAACGCCGGCACTTGAGCCTGATTCACCCAGGGAGCAAACCCCAGCCAATCCGGGCGGCGAGCGGGTGCTGATTGTAGATGACGATCCTGTCTTCTCGAAGGCTACAGCCATGGCGCTGCGATCAGCCGGCTGTCGGGTCAGGCTGGCGCAGGAAGCTTCCGAGGCAATCGCCGCCCTGGCCGAGGAACCGGCAGATGTGCTCCTGGTGGATATCAACTTCCCGCCGGACGTGACTTATGGGGGCAGGATATCGTGGGACGGGTTTCAACTAATGGAGTGGCTGCGCGATCTCCCGGGCACAATCGGCGCGCGCTTCGCCATAGTGTCCAGCTCGGATTCCGCGGCCGACCGCCAGCGGGCCAGGCAACTCGGTGCGGTGGCCTATTTTCAGAAACCTCTGGACCGGAACCGGCTATTGGAGGCATTGAGTGAAGACCCGCTGCCTGCATAGCGCCGTCATCGTGGCGTTGCGGGGCAGCAACAGGCGCTTCTGACCTGCGAGCGATTGCTCCGGGGCGTCGCGTCCATTTGCCGCTGTCCGACTCCGCTCACTGTTGGCTCATTCAGCCGGCCGGCACTCTTCAAGGCCGTGCCCTTGACACCCCTTTGCCGCCTGATAGAGTTGCGCGCGTGAGTGAACCCGACAGTGAACTCTCTGCTCGACTCGTCGCCGTGAGGGCGGGAGCACCCTTCTCATGATCAGCCCGATGAACCTCAAGATCGCGATTGGCGCAGACCACGGCGGGTTCGAGCTTAAGACCCAGCTTCTTGGCTGGCTGCGCGACAAGGGTTGCGAAGTGCAGGATTGCGGGACGCACAGCAAGGACGCCGTGGATTACCCGCGCATCGCCTATACGCTGGCGCGCCTGGTGGCTGGCGGGCAGTGCGACCGCGGCATCATGATTGACGGCGCGGGCATCGGCTCGGCGATGACCGCCAACAAGGTGGCCGGCGTGCGCGCGGCGGCTTGCTACAGCGTCGCCCTCGCCAGGAACAGCCGCGAGCACAACGACGCCAACGTGCTGACGCTGGGCGCCGGACAAACGAATTTCGAGCAGGCCAAGCCAATCGTTGAGATGTTCCTGACGGCTGAGTGCGTGGAGGATCGTCACCGCAAGCGGGTCCAGCTCATCAACGCCGTCCAGGAAGGTCCCATCACGGTGGGACCGCACCAGGCTACGCTGCTGGGCGGCGTCAGCGAACCGCGCCCGGTCCCCGCGGAGCCGGACGTCGAGAAGATTGCCAGGCGCGTCAGGGACCTTATGGCCGCGCAGGGCGCACCGGCGGCTCCTTCGCCAGCCGCGCCGCCTCTGAACATCCCGCAGCTTATTGACCACACCATCCTGCGGCCGGACACCACCCGGGCCGACATCGAGCAGCTCTGCCGCGAGGCGCGCCAGCACAAGTTCTACTCGGTCTGCGTTAACCCCACCTGGGTCTCGCTCGCCCGCCAACTCCTCGACGGCTCGGGCGTGAAGGTCTGCTGCGTGGTCGGTTTCCCGCTGGGCGCGCAGCCGCCGGAGACCAAGGCGATGGAGGCCCGCGCGGCCATTCGGCAGGGCGCCCGGGAGATTGACATGGTCATCAACGTCGGCGCGCTCAAGAGCGGCGACGACGCGCTGGTGCTGCGCGACATCCGCTCCGTCGTCGAGGCCTGCCGGGACGGCAGCGCCAGGTGCAAAGTGATTCTCGAAACATCGCTGCTGACCAACCAGGAGAAGGCCCGCGCCTGCGAGTTGGCCGTCAAGGCCCGGGCCGACTTCGTGAAGACCTCGACCGGGTTCAGCACCGGCGGGGCGACCGTCGAGGACGTGGCGTTGATGAGCCGGATCGTGCGCGAGAAGGGGCTGGGCGTGAAAGCCTCCGGCGGCATCCGCGCGCTGGCGGATTTGCGCCGCATGGTGCAGGCTGGCGCGACCCGCATCGGCACCAGCAGCGGCATCAAGATCCTGCAGGAAGCCGCCGGCGAGGCCGTCAGCGCCGGCGCGGACAAATATTAGGACAACATCATGGCAGACCTACGTTCTTACATCTTTCTGGACAGCCTGCAACCGCAGGTCGCGTCGTTCTTTGCGACCGTCTCGCAGGGCTTTCTGCCCATCGCCGGCCAGGCCTCGCTGTTCGTCGAGATTTCACCCGGCATGGAGATCAACTTCGTGACCGACGTGGCGCTCAAGTGCACGAAGGTCACCCCCGGCATGCAGATCATCGAGCGCCTCTACGGCCTGCTCGAAATTCATTCCGAGTCGCAGGCCGACGTCCGCTCCGCCGGCGCGGCCATTCTGGAGTCGCTCGGCCTGAAGGAGGATGATCGCTACAAGCCGGTCATCTACAGCAACAGCACCATCCGCCAGATTGACGACCACCACACGATGCTCATCAACCGCACCCGGCACGGCAACATGATCCTGCCTGGCCAGAGCCTCTTCACGATGGAAGTCGCACCCGCGGCCTATGCCGCCTTTGCGGCCAACGAGGCCGAGAAGACCGCCGAGATTAACATCCTGGAGATTCGCGCCTTCGGCAGCTTCGGCCGCCTGTACCTGGGCGGCGAGGAGAAGGACATTGATGTGGCCGCCAAAGCCGCCGAGGCCGCCATCAACAGCCTCACCGGACGCCCAATGAAGGGCAGCGGCGCCGCCTGATTCACTTCGAGAGAATCACAACTCATAACAAGACAACGTAAGGAGACACATATATGGCAGAAGCATTAGGCTTGCTGGAAACACGGTCCTTCGCCGCCATGGTGGAAGGCGCGGACGCAATGGTCAAAGCCGCCAAGGTTGATCTCGTCAGCTTCGAGAAGACCGGCGGGGGTTATGTCACCGCCGTCATCCGTGGCGACGTCGCCGCCGTCAAGGCCGCGACGGACGCCGGGCGCCTCGCCGCCAGCCGCGTCGGCGAAATGGTCGCCGTCCACGTCATCCCTCGCCCGCACGCAAACGTGGACGAGGTGTTGCCGCTGGGCCGCGGCGCCAAGGCGCTTAAGAAGTAACCCGGACTCCATTGCCGGGCTGGACCGCGCGGTCCGCCCCGGCTGAAAGCGTTGCCCCGCCGCATGGACAGGGCGCGCATTGAAACTATGACTCTTGGGAAAGTTGTCGGCACGGTCATTGCCACCCGCAAAGAGGCCACCTTGGACGGCCTGAAGCTCATGGTCGTCAAGACCGTGGATACCGAAGGCAAGGAAACCGGCGGCCATGTCGTTGCTGCCGATGCGGTGGGCGTCGGGCCCGGCGAACTGGTCCTCATCGCGGCCGGCAGTTCGGCGCGCCAGACCGTCGCGACCCAGAACCGCCCCTGCGATGCCGTTATCATGGCCATTGTGGATAGCTGGGAAATCGGCGGGGTGGATAAATACAAGAAGGACCAGGTGGACTGTGGCCGGCCTTAACGACCAGGAAATCGAGGCCATCGCCCGGCAGATCGTTGCCGGGCTGACCGGTGGCGGCAGCGCGCCCCGTGCTGACCGCCCGGCTGGTCCTTCCCTGGCTGGAGAACTGGGTGTCTTCGACGGCATTGACCAGGCGGTCCGCGCGGCCAGGGACGCTTTTGCCCAGTTGGACGATATGGGCCTGGGAAAGCGCAACGCCATCATCGCCGCCATGCGCGACGCGATGCGCGAGCACGGCAGCGCGCTGGCCCGCGAAGCGCACGAGGAAACCGGGCTGGGCCGCTACGAAGACAAGGTCCTCAAGAACCAGCTCGTCACCGAGAAGACGCCGGGCACAGAAGACCTCCACCCGCACGCCGTCACCGGCGATCACGGCCTCAACCTCACCGAGCCCGCCCCCTACGGCGTTATCGGCGCCATCACCCCGACGACCAACCCCACCTCCACCATCATCAACAACGCCATCGGGATGATTGCGGCGGGCAACGCCGTCGTCTTCAACGTCCACCCCAACGCGCGGCGCGTCTCCTGCCACAACGTCGCGCTGCTCAACAAAGCCATTCTCGCCGCCGGCGGACCGCGCAACCTTATCACCTGCATTGCCAACCCGACCGTCGAGAGCGCGCAGACCCTGATGACGCATCCCGGCATTCGGCTCGTGGTCGTGACGGGCGGCGGCGGCGTAGTCAAGGCGGCGATGGAATCCGGCAAGCGGGCCATCTGCGCGGGGCCGGGCAACCCGCCGGTCGTCGTGGATGAAACCGCGGACATTGACAAGGCCGCGCGCGACATCGTCTTCGGCGCCTCTTTCGACAACAACATCATCTGCACCGACGAAAAGGAATGCCTCGTCGTCTCGAGCGTCGCCGATAAGCTCATCCAGGGCATGATCTACAATGGGGCGGCGCTGGTCTGGAAGGACCAGTTGCCGGCGTTGGAAAAGGTCATCTTCAGGAAAACGCACGGCCCGCGCGCGGAAGCCGAGATTGACCGCACGCTTATCGGCAAGAACGCCGGCGTCATCCTGCAGAAGGCCGGCATCCCCTGCGACAACTCGGTGCGGCTGGGCATCGTCGAGGTGGACCACGACCACCCGCTGCTCTGGACCGAGCAAATGATGCCGATCCTGCCCGTCACGCGCGTGCGCGACGCCGACGAGGGCATTGACCTGGCCATCGCCCTGGAGCATCCGCGCCGCCACACCTTCGCCATGCACTCGGATAATCTCTCCCACCTCAGCCGCATGGCCCGCGACTGCAACGCCAGCATCTTCGTCAAGAACGGCCCCTCCCAGGCCGGGCTGGGCTGGAAAGGCGAAGGCTACACCTCGTTCACCATTGCCAGCCCCACCGGCGAAGGCATGACCAGCCCGCGCAGTTTCTCGCGCTGGCGCCGTTGCACGCTGGTCGGCGCGTTCAGGATCGTCTGATGAAGAAGCATCCCGCCATCGCGGTCATCGAGTTCAGCAGCATTGCCGATGGCATCTACTGCACCGACGCGCTGCTGAAGAAGGCGCCCATCGCCACGCTCAAGTCCGGCACCGTCAGCCGCGGGCGCTACCTCATCATCATTGGCGGCTCGACCGCCGCGGTCGAGGAGTCGCTCAACGCCGCACTCGAGGCCGGCCAGGCCAGCCGGCTGGATCACGCCTTCCTGCCCGACGTTCACGAGCAGTTACATGACGCCATCCTCGGCCGCCGCCAGCCCGTCCTCTCGGACGCGGTGGCGATTCTCGAAACCGACACCGTTGCCGCGAATGTCCGCGCCGCCGAACTGGCGCTCAAGGGCACCCGGGTTCGGCTAACGGAGCTGCGCCTCGCCGAATACGAGATGTCCGGCAAGGCCATCAGCCTCTTCAACGGCGAGTTGCACGAAATCCAGGCCGCCATGGAGATGGCCGGCGACTTCCTGCGCGGCCGGAAGGAATACGTCCGGCACCGCATCATCGCCCGACCGCACGAGACGCTGACGCAGCAGCTTGACTGCGGCACCCGGTTCGCCGAGGGCGGGCCGCTCGAACTGCACGGCGAGGAGGTCTCCTGATGCTGCTCGGCAAAGTCATCGGCACGCTCACCCCGTGCGTCGTCTATAAGGGCCTCGAGGGCGTCCCCATGCTCTGGGTCCAACCGCTCGACAAGCAAGGCAGCCCGACGGGCAAGCCGCTCGTCGCCTGCGACTCCACTCGCGCCGCCGGCCCCGGCGAGCTCATCTATTACGAGGGCGGCCGCGAAGCCGCGCTGGCACTCGACCCGTGGTTCGTCCCCGTGGACCACACCATCATCGGCATCGTGGACGACCTGCACCTCCCGGCATGATCATCGGCACCGTCAGAGGAGACATCGTCTCGACGATCCATCACCCATTCTGCACCGGCAAGAAGTTGCTGGTCGTCGAGAAGGAAGACCCTTCCGGCAAGCCCGGCGGCTACCTCATCGCCGTAGACGGCGGCGTGAGTGCGGGCGTAGGCGAGCGCGTGCTGGTGATTGACGAAGGCGGCTCCGCCCGCCAAATCGTCGGCGACCCCGACGCCCCCCTCCGCTCGATCATCGTCGGGGTCATTGACCGCATTGACCTCGAGGGCTAACGGCTGGCTGAGCTGCGGAGCGCCGACTTCCAGTCGGCTTTGGGCGGTCGGGAGCCCGGGGTGACCGTTCAGCCAGTTGGTTACCCTAAGCCGACTGGAAGTCGGCGCTCCGGCCTTGCGCGCAACGGCAGCAGGACCAAGCTGGGGCCTGCGATCGAAGAGGCCACCATGCCGAGGAGGCCACGATTCGAGCTTGAACCCGGCGCGAAAAGTTGTCTAATCAAGCTTATGGTGCCAGGTGAGCGATGGCAGTGCGGTGATGGTCTTGGGAGTGGGGAGGTTGAATGACGCCCCGTGCCGAAGATACTGCCACACCCGCCACCGCCCGGCGCGAGTGGTTCACCACAACCCATTGGACCGTAGTTCTGAACGCGCGAGACCAAGGCTCGCCGGAAGCTGCCGCAGCCCTGGAGAAGCTCTGTCGCACCTATTGGTATCCCCTCTACGCCTGCGTCCGCCGCCAGGGGCACGACGAGGCGTCTGCCAAAGACCTGACTCAGGAGTTTTTCACCCGCCTTATCCACAAGAACCGCCTCGACCATGTCCGGCGCGAGAAGGGCCGCTTCCGCTCCTTCCTCCTGGCCTCGCTGAAGAACTTCCTCTCGGACGAATGGGACAAGGCGCAGGCGCAAAAACGCGGCGGCGGCCAGACCTTGCTTTCCCTGGACGACGACAGCGCCGAAGACCGCTACCGGCTCGAACCCGCCGACAGCCTGCCCCCCGACAAGCTCTACGACCAGCGGTGGGCGCTAACCCTGCTCGGCCAGGCCAAGGCGCGGCTTAAAGAAGAATACGCCCAAGCCGGCAAGGCCAACTTGTATGAGCGGTTGCGGGTCTTCGAGGCCGGTGACCCGGACGGTTCGACCTATGCGGAAATCGCCGCCGAGTGCGGATTGACCGAGAGCGCGGTCAATTCCGCCGCGCACCGCCTGCGCCAGCGCTACGGCGAATTGGTGCGCGAGGAAGTGGCCCACACCGTCGGCAACACGGCAGCGATTGACGAAGAACTCCGCCACCTGATCGCCGTCCTCAGCGGATGATTGTGAATAACACAGTGGAATCAACGCAAAGGCGCAAAGACGCAGAAGCGCAACCAAAGGAGCGCGGACATTCCTGTCCGCCAGGTCATTGGGAAGGGACAAGCGGACAGGAATGTCCGCGCCCCAATGCGACCTTCGCGTCTTCGCGCCTTTGTTGTTTGTCCCCAATCCATGCAACCTCGGCGGGGTTTTCCCTTTGTATAGGTTGACGACTGGATGATTGAAGGCAAATGACGACGCCACACACCCGACTCTGCAGCCAGTGTGGCAGGCCGCTGGCGCCCGATGGCGACTGCCCGGTTTGCGCTCTAAAGCGGGCACTGGCCCTCTCGGCGCCCGCCCCGGAGGCGCAGGTGATCGAGCAGGCCGGGAACAGGATTGGGCCCTACAAACTGCTGGAGAAGATCGGCGAGGGTGGCTACGGCAGCGTGTACATGGCCGAGCAAGCCGAGCCCATCCGCCGCCGTGTGGCCCTCAAGATCGTCAAGCTCGGGATGGACACCAAACAAGTCATTGCCCGGTTCGAGGCCGAGCGCCAGGCGTTGGCCCTGATGGACCATCCCAACATCGCCAGAATCTTTGATGCCGGAATTACCGGCGCCCCTTCCTCTCAACTCTCAACTGGCGACTCTCAACTTCATTATGGCCGACCCTACTTCGTGATGGAACTGGTCCGCGGCGTCAAGATCACCGATTACTGCGACCGGAACAACTTGTCCACCAGGGAGCGGCTGAACCTGTTCATGCAGGTCTGTCACGCCGTCCAGCACGCGCATCAGAAGGGCATCATCCACCGCGACCTTAAACCCTCGAACATCCTGGTCACACAACTCGATGGCAAGCCTGTGCCCAAGGTGATTGATTTCGGCATCGCCAAAGCCACCGGCCACCAGTTGTTGACCGATAAGACGCTGTTCACCGCCTTCCAGCAATTCATCGGCACCCCCGCCTACATGAGCCCCGAGCAGGCGGAAGTGAGCGGGGCGGACATAGACACCCGCAGCGACATTTACGCTCTGGGAGTGCTGCTCTACGAACTGCTGACCGGCCACGTGCCGTTTGAGAAGAAAGACCTCTTGGAAGCCGGCTTCGACGAGATGCGGAGGATTATTCGGGAAAAGGAGCCGCCAAAGCCCTCCACTCGACTGGCGACAGCCCTGACGGCCACTCCGCACTCCGCACTCCGCACTCCGCAATTGAAAGAGGTCCGCGGCGACCTGGACTGGATTGTCATGAAGTGCCTGGAGAAAGAGCGGGCACGGCGCTATGACACCGCCAGCAGCCTGGCACACGATATTCAGCGGCACTTGAGCGACGAGCCCGTCACGGCGCGGCCGCCGGGCGCCACGTACCGGCTGCGGAAGATGGTGCGGCGGAACAAGCTGGCCTTCGCTGCGGCGACGGCAGTAATGACGGTCCTGGCCCTTGGGATCGTTGGGAGCACTTGGCAGGCAGTGCGTGCAACGCGGGCAGAGCGGGAGAAGGCGCGTCTTTACCAGCAGGCTATCGCAGCAGAGGGGACCGCGACCGCCGCCAAGCAGGATGCGATCAGACAGAAAGAGGCGGCGGAACACCAGGCATACGTGGCGAACATTGCCGCCGCTGGTACCGCACTGGCCGTAGGGGACATAAAAGCAACCGAAGACTACTTGTCAGCCTGTCCGAAACGCATGAGGAATTGGGAATGGCGACACCTTAACGCGAACCGTGATCAGAGTATTCAGATGTCGAATAGCTCCGCCAATGGAATCTGCGCTGCAGCCTACAGCCCCGACGGTTCGCATATCCTGGCTGGAGGAGTAGATGGAAGCACATGGATTCTGGACGCTGTAGGGGGAGAGGCTCTCTTGGAGCTACATGGGCACACCGATCGCGTAGGGTCTGTGGCCTATAGTCCCGACGGCAAGCGCATTGCCACCGCATCTGGAGACAAAGGAATGCAGGCTGGCGACAAGACCGCGCGAATCTGGAACGCCAGCACCGGAACACAACTGTCTGTTCTGCAACATCAAGCGCCGGTGAACTCAGTAGGCTGGAACCCAGAGGGAACGCGCGTCGTAACTGCGGCGGGGGCCTGGGGCACCGAGGACGACAATTCAGCTCGGGTTTGGGACGCCGAGACCGGGCACGAGTTGCTCTGTCTCTCGGCAGGCAATGGCGCCGTAATTGCCGCCGCTTTCAGCCCCGACGGCAAACGGATTGTCACGGGCGAGTGGGCGAATACCGGGCGGGTGTGGGATGCCACCACTGGAAAACAAGTTCTAGTCCTCGATGGGGGGCCGGCGCGGGCGTTCTTTTCCGTGGCATTCAGCCATGACGGCACGAAAATCATCTCAAGCTCATCTTCGAGCTGCTCTGTCAACGTGTGGGACGCGGCCACGGGCAGGAAGTTGCTTGCGTTTCAGGGCCATAGAGGAAGTGTCCACTCTGCCGTGTTCAGTCACGATGGACTGCGAATCGCCTCCGGGGGCGGCACTTTGCGGCTTTGGGAGGCGGCCACGGGAAGGCCCCTGCACTTGTTCGTCGGAGAAATGGGTCACATTAACACCATTGCGTTTAGCCCGGATGACTCGCGCATCCTGACCGCATCCAGAGATGGTGGCCTGCGGATCTGGCAGTCCGACACCGATTGGACTTTTCCAGTGCTTCGAGGACATAAAGGCTCCGTTTGCTCCGCAGTGTTCAGTCCCGACGACAGTCGCATTCTCACTGCGTGCAGCGGCTGGGGAAATCGAACCGACCACAGCGCGCGCATTTGGGACGCCACCACGGGAAAGGTCATCTCCGTGCTCCGCGGACACGCGGCTTCTGTCAACTCGGCTCAATACAGTCATGACGGGATGCGGATTGTTACGGCTTCCGACGATGAAACGGCGCGGGTCTGGGACGCAATCACCGGCATGGAACTCCTGGTTCTTCGCGGACACACGAAAGATGTCAGCCATGCCGTATTCAGCCCGGACGGGAGAAGAATCGTAACCACATCCGGAGGTTTCTATTCCGGTCCCCCTAATGCCGACGGGTCCGACCATACAATACGGGTCTGGGATGCCGCCACCGGCAGCGAACTCTTCGCCCTGTCCTCCCCAGACACAGACATCCACTGCGCGGCCTTCAGCCCGGATGGAACGCGGATCGTGACCACCACCGGAATCTGGAAAAGGGTAAATACCTCCTCCGCCCAAGTCCGGGACGCCTCAACCGGAGAGCAACTGACAACCCTGCAAGGCCATTCGGACAAGGTGTTCTCGGCGGCATGGAACGCAGACGGCTCTCGAATCGTCACCGCCTCCTGGGATTTCACCGCGCGAGTATGGAACCCGGTCAACGGGGAGGAACTCCTCAAGCTGCAGTGCTATACCGCGTGGGTGCATAGTGCTGCGTTCAGTCCCGACGGTTCTCGCATCGTCACGGCATGCAACGACCAAACCGTTCGAGTTTGGGACGCCGCTACCGGGATGCAGTTGCTTGTGCTCCGTGAGCACATAAATGAGGTATACTCAGCGAGATTCAGCCACGACGGGACCAGGATCGTAACCTGCTCGAACGATGGTACGGCCCGGGTCTGGGACAGCCTGTCCCGCCAGGAGCGCTACTCGGCACTCTTGGCAAAGTGAGTCGCGGGAACATAATGAGCAGTCCACAACCGCACGGCCATCACTTGCACGTCTCCCCCCGTACCCTTTGGGCAACGTCGTGGAGATGCGGGGCGTGGGGCAACGGTCTCTGGTTTCTCGGACGCCTTCCCCGGCCCAAGCCCCCATCCGGACCATTCGGCCCGAAACATGGGCAACTGCCTGTCCACACGGCACTTCCGCATGCCCTCTTCACCTGCCCCCCACCGTGCCACCCCCGTCCCAATACCGTAGTACCTCTAACCCCGGGTTAGAGGTACTACGGCACTGGGACGGGGAGGTAACGGGCTGGAGCCGGAGGGGGTGGGCGAGACGCGTCAGCCCCCCAGAGCGTGCCGGCCTTAGACTTTAGACTCCAGACGCTGGACTTCGCGCTTTTCCTCGAAGTTTTCCTGCCACCTTTGGCTGCGCTTTCCTTTGTATAGGGTGGAGGCGTTGTGCCTCCCCGCCAAATGGACGCAGCGGAAAGACACTATACCGAACGACATAAATGATTGCACCGGGTCAGGGGACCCGGCCTACAGGAGCTTGTAGGCCGCGTGCCCACACGCGGCGCGACTTATGGCGCTGTGTATGGCACGCGTTAAGACAAGTAAGCCTCTGAAATGCAGCGGCATGGGCGAAGCAAATGCACAAAAGGGAGCGCGGATATTCCTGTCCGCCAGCCATGGGCGCCGGCGAAACATGGGATGCGCCGCCAGGGATCCACGAGGGTCGGCACTGGCCTTGGCGGACAGGAATGTCCGCGCTCCTTTGGCGGCGCTTTCCCCGCACAACTTGAATGTGGAGAATGAGATACAATAGCCAGAAGAAGAGAAACAACTCCCGCCCGGCCCCAGCCGATCGGCTTCCAGACGACCTCCTTGGCCTGATCGAAAAAACCGTGTGGGGCAAGCGCCGGCTGCGCCGCCCCAACCATGCTCGGTCCACGAGCCGCGCAACGCACAAGGAAGGTGGTCAGCTATGAAACGTGGGAACCAAGGCGGCGGACAGCAATCCCAGTCAACCACCCGGCCCGGGAGGAGCATGAGAATTCCCTGCCAGGCTCTGAAGTGCGGCGGTTGGCGGGAAGCGGAGTTAACCCCGCTTGGACCGGCCGGCGACGGGCTGAAGCCAGAGCAGTGTGTGCCCCCGCCCCTCATCCACCGCACTCCAAAACGCTGGCGCGCGGGCGGGGGCCGGTGCTGCTCCCAATGCTGCTACGAGAAAACGCCCGCCAAATGACCGCCATGACTGTGAACATTAAAGACGGTTGCTGGGGCGGCGCAAAAAGGCGGCAGTAAAGGCTTGCCATCCTGGTCAGACAGGCATTAACTGGGGCCAGCATACGTGCTGGGTCGGCGCTCCGGGCTGCGTTATGGCACAGCGGACAAGGGTTTGTGGATCGGTGTTCGCGAACGAAACAGTATGGGCAGCAGCAAGAGCGCAGTGGCAGCGACAAGGCCCGCGGCAATGTTCGCGGCCGGGGCGTTCCATATCTCGGTTTCCTCTGCTGCCTCCTGCTTCATCGCCCCCGCACTCCATTACCCCCTTCTCCCGACTCTCCACAATTCCCTGCAACTTTTGCCCGCGCTTTCCTTTGTATGCAGAGGAGGCCGGTGGCCTCGACACGAATATGAAGGCACATAGAATGGGCTCTACAGGAGCCAATGGACCTAACGGAGCTAACGAAGCAGGAGTCTCTGTTACCTCTGTTCTCTCCTGTTCAACGGTCGCCGCTTAAACCAACCCATGCACCCGCTATTCGAAAAGGCTGCCGGCTTGACCGAGACAATCATCGCTGCGGCTATCGAGGTGCATCGCGATAAGGGACCCGGACTGATCGAGTCCATTTATGAATGGTGCCTGCTTAAGGAACTGGGGCTGCGGGGCTTGGCCTGCTTGAGCCAGAAATCGGTGTTGATCCAGTACAAAGGCTTCACCCGGGAGGAACCACTGCGCTTCGATGTTCTGGTCGAAGGCTGCGTCCTGGTGGAAGCCAAGGCGGTCGAGAAGATTCTGCCTCTTCACAAGGCGCAGCTCTTGAGCTACATGAAACTGCTCGATGTGCCCGTCGGCCTGCTGATCAACTTCCACGAGCTGAAAGTGACCGACGGCATCAGCCGGCTCATTCTTCCCAACGCAAACAGATGAAAGCGCGCCGGACACATTTTACAGGAGCAAACAGAGTAAACAGAGAGGGAATCCTTAAGTCTCGGTTGCCTCTGTTTCCTCCTGTTCACCCCCACAATCAATTTTGCGCAGCTTCGGCTGGCAACCGGAGGTGCTTCCCGAGCCGTGTAGGCGAGGCACGCCAACACACGTTCGCCTCGTCGTTCTTCCGCGCAGTGCCGACGCCGCGCTTGGCAAGCAGAAGGGATGAGGTATCGTGGGGCCATGAGCGACTTGACTCACGCGCTGATTGAGGAAATTCAGAGCGCGCCGGAACCGGTGCGGCGCGAGGTGTTCGACTTCCTGGTGTTCTTGAAGGGCCGACGGGCGGCGGGGAAAGAGGGGCGCGAGGATTTATTGCCCCTGGCTCAAACCGCCTGGGCACCTGACTGGAACACTCCTGAGGAGGACGAGGCATGGCGCGATTTGTGAGTGGCGAAGTCGTCGTTGTCCCGTTTCCTTTCACCGATCTATCCAGCGCGAAGGTGCGTCCTGCCCTTGTGCTGGCTTCCCGGAGCCGTGGGGACGTGATCCTGTGCCAGATCACAAGCCAGGCTGCCGGACACTCGGAGGCGATTCCCGTCTTGGGCTGCCGATTTCGAGCCCGGGAGCGGGTTGCAGCGAGCCAGCTTTGCGCTGCCACACCGGCTCGTCACCGCCAACGAAGTTTGCGTGCGTCGGGCCGTGGGGAAGTTGAACCCGGCCAAGCTCCAGGAGATTCGAGATCGCGTGTGCGCGACGATACGACAGAGTTGACTTGAGGCGAAGCCTGTGTGGGTTCGTTCAGGCAGCCAGTCGAGCAGAGGAAACCGGCCCGGGCTTTTGTCCCGGCCTTCGAGAGTTGAGGGTTGAGGGTTGAGGGTCCAGAAGGGCTGATGCGCAGGTGCGCGTGGTCTCGTTGACCGCATTGACGCCGGGGGCTAGGTTGCCTTTGGCGTGAAGTTCGGAGCCTCAGTAGAAGCGGACGGCGACGGCGGTTATGTGGCGAGCTGCGACGATCCGCCATGCACCGGCCACGGCCTGAGCTCCGCCAACGCCCTCGACGCCCTTCGCGAGGAAATTCGCTACCGGCTCGAACTTTGTCCCTGTACCGGCGTCAGCGACGACTTCGTCGAGCTCGACGTCATTTGCGGCCTGTGATGCCCGGGGCGGGCGAGCGTCCTCGCGAGCCCAAACACCCTTGAATCTCCCCCGAACAATCAGGGACCGCGGGGACGCTCGCCCTTGGTGTGTGCATCAGTTGAGAGCTTATAGGCCTGGCCGGTCGCAAGGATCGGTTGCGCTTGTGCGAGGCAGCCTCGAAAGCCTCGTGCGGAGGCCTGCTGCGGTGGCTGGCCTGCGGGCGCAGGCGCAATTCTGAGGCTGCGCCTGGGCACCGGTTGGGCCCGGAATCGCGCTTGCGCGCGCGCGGCATTCACGCTAAGAATCCGCGCATCATGAAATGCAGCGTTCGGCGGTGGGCTGTTCTGATGTCATGCACCCTGGCTTTGGGAGGCGCGGCGCCGGCTGCGGCCCAAACCGAGTACACCGCCGATGGTGTGCCGACGGGCTTGGAGGAGGAGATTCGCTGGCGCGTTAACCGCGGGCGCTTTGACAGCGTCAGTGAAAACCAATACCGCGGCACCAACTATGCCGATGTAGCCGCCACCGCTAGTCCGCTGGCTCCCAACCAGAGCCTGACGCTCGCTTCCCGGCATCACAGCGAGGACATGGCCAGGAACAATACCTTCCAGCACGCCACAGTCACGGGGAGCGCGTACTATGACCCGATCGCGCAACCCACTCCGTGGGATCGCATGACGGCGGAAGGTTACGTTCGGACTTCCGCCGCCGAGAACATCAGCGCCGGCTATACCAGCGCGGAGGCGGCCTATGTGGGCTGGTGGAACAGCGAGGATCACCGGCATAATATGTACAACACCGCCCTGCGGGAGATCGGAAACGGGTATTACTATTGGAGCGTGTCAACCTACCACCGGTATTACACCATGGACCTGGGCAGCTCGGGGGCCAATTACTTCTTTACGGATACCCTGTTCCTCGATGCGAATGTCAACGGCGTTTACGACGAGGCGGAAGCAGTCTCCGGGGTCGCCATTCGCCTGCTGGTGGGCGGCGCACCCGCCAGCTACTACGATGTGTCGTCGGCTGCCGGCAGCTTCGCCATCCCCATCGGGGCCATCTCCCCCGGCTCGACGGTCCAGGTCGTATTCTCGAACACCACCGCCACCACGCTGGCCCTGACCATCCCCGTGGATTACTGGACCAACCGCGCGCTGACGCTGGGGCCCGGGCAGAGCAGTGTGTGGGGGACGTTCACCACGGGCGCCACGTGGGCGGAACGGTGCAACGTCGGCCTGCGCAATGTTACCCCCTTGCCGCCGATTGCCGCTCCCATCTTGAACCTGAGCCGCGTCGGCACGGACATGCTGCTCAGTTGGGCTTCGGAAACCGGGCTGCAGTATCGGCTGCAGTGGGCCGCCAACTTCCAGGTCTGGCGCAATCTCACCGTGAATCCGCTCCCCGGCACGGGCACCGAACTGTTCCATCGGGATATTGGGGCCGCCGCCCTGGATCTGCGGTTTTATCGGCTGCTGGTCACCCGGCCCTGAACCTTCGGACCGCGGCTGTGCGGAACTGCCGCTGACTCCGTCGGCACTCCTAACCCGAACATTTCCCACCTGCAAGCCCGGAGCGCGGGCATCTTGCCCGCTTACAGGGGCCAAACGGGCTAAGCGGGCAAGATGCCCGTGCTCCGGCCTGCCGGTATTGCGTGCCGGGCATGAAATATCCGTGGTGCGGAAAGCCCGCACGGCGCCTTGGTGTCAGCCATCGTCCGCTTGTGAGCAGGCGCAGAGTGTGCTAGAAGAGGCGCGGAATGGAAGTGGACATTTCGAGAGCGATTGTGCGGGGCTACGCGGCCAAGCTGGATAGCTGCCTGGATTGCGACCTGGCGGTGGTGGGCGCGGGACCGTCGGGCCTGTTATGCGCCGGCTACGTAGCCCGGGCGGGAAACAACGTGGCGGTCTTCGATCGCAAGCTGGCGCCAGGCGGGGGCATATGGGGCGGGGCAATGCTATTCAACGAAGTGGTGATCCAGCAGGAAGCAGTGGCGATCCTGGATGATCTGGGCGTCCGCTATAACCGTGTTGACGAGCGGTTCGCGCGGGCCGACTCGGTGGAATTGGCGGCGAGCCTGATCTACCATGCAGTGCACGCCGGCGCAAAGGTGTTCAACGGCGTATCGGTGGAGGATGTGATCTTCAAGGGAGAGCGCATCGGCGGCGTGGTGATCAACTACACCCCCATCCTGCTCAACAACCTGCATGTGGACCCGCTCAGCGTGAGGGCCAAAGTAGTTCTGGACGGCACGGGCCACGGAGCGGAGCTCACCGCCAAGGCGGCGCAGAAGGCGGGCATCCGGCTGGAAACCCCCACCGGCGGCTTGATGGGCGAGAAGCCGATGTGGGCGGAGATGGGCGAGAAGATGACGGTTGAAAACACGCGGCGGGTCTATCCCGGCCTCTACGTGTCGGGCATGGCGGCCAACGGCGTGTTCGGTTCGGCGCGGATGGGCCCCATCTTCGGCGGGATGTTGCTCTCGGGCAAGCGCGCGGCGGAGCTGATCCGGGAGGAACTCGGGCGTTGAGGAATCATCCGGCCCGCCCGGCGGTCACAAGATGTAGTCGGTGTGCAGGAAGCTGGAGTGGCGGCCGGCCACGATCTGCTGGATAATCTGGCGGCTCTGCGGGTTGGCCCGGGCGGCGACCAGCGAGCGGATGGAAAAGCAGCGCAGCGCGTCGCTGATGGAAAGCGTAGCCTCTGCGGAATCCTTGCGCCCGGTGAACGGCAGGGTATCCGGTCCCCGCTGGCACTGGCAGTTGAGGTTGATGCGGCAGACCTGGTTGGCCAGGGGGTCAATCAGCCGGGCCAACCGCTCGTGGTCGCGCCCGAACAGGCTGGCCTGCTGCCCGAAGTTTGACTGGGTGACAAAGTTCAGGAATTCCGACTCGTCGCGGTAGGAACAGACCGGCACCACCGGCCCGAACTGTTCCTTGGAGTAAAGCTCCGCCGCGGGGCTGACCGGATACACGACCGCCGGCTGATAAAGGGTCTCGCACGCCGCGCCGCCGCCCGGGTTGGCCACCCGCGCCCCCTTGGCCACGGCGTCATCCACATACGCCCGCATGGAAAGGGCCTTGTCGAACTCGGGGAGCGGAGTGAGCTTGACGTTCTTGTCCCAGGGCAGCCCGATGGGCAGGGCGTTGACGGCCGCGCAGAGTTTGTCCAGGAACTCCTCCGCGATGCTCTCATGGGCAAACAGTATCTTCAGCGCGGTGCAGCGCTGCCCGTTGAAGCTCAGCGCGCCGGACACACACTCGGCCACCGCCACGTCCAGGTCGGCGTCCGCCATGATCAGCGCCGGGTTCTTGGCGTCCAGCCCCAGAATCGAGCGCATGCGATGCGGGCGGGGGTGCTGGTGCTTGAGGATGTCCGCCACGCGGCTGGAGCCGATGAACGCCAGCGCGTCCACGCGCCCGCTTTTCATAATCGGCCCGATGATCTCCGCGCCGGCCCCCGAGAGGAAATTGACCACGCCCGGCGGGAAGCTCTGGGCAAACGCTTCCAGCAAAGGCTGGTGCAGCAGCCGCCCGAACTTCGGCGTCTTGACCACGACGGTGTTGCCCATGATCAACGCGGGAATGAGGGTGGTGTAAATCTCGTTGAGCGGGTAATTGAACGGCCCCATCGAAAGGCAGACGCCCAGCGGAGCCCGCCGCACCTGCGCGATGACGCCCCCGTCCAGGCTGAACCTCGAGTTGGTGCGGTCGGCGTCCTTGAGGGCCTCGATCGTCTTCTGGATATACTCGACGGTGCGGTCAAACTCCTTGGCGCTGTCCTCCAGGCTCTTGCCGATCTCCCACATCAACAGCTTCACCACCTCCTCGCGCGCCCGGAGCATGCGCCCGACAAAGCCTTCCACTGCCTCGATGCGGGCCGAAACGCTCCGGGTCGGCCACGGGCCATGGCCGTTGTCCCACGCGCGCGCCGCGGCGTCCAGGGCCTTCAGCGCGGCGGGTTCATCCATGGCGGGCACCGTGCCGAGGATTGGGCGGCGGAGGGCCGCGCCCTCTCTTCGGCAAATCGGAGAGCTGACCTCCGTCGCCGGGCCGGTCCATTCGCCGAGCTTGCCGTCCAGCAGGTACAAGCGCTCGTAGGGCCGCGCATTCACCCGGTATTGCGGGGGGACTTGCTCGGGAGCGGGAAATATCGCAGCCAGTGTTTGGGCCAGGTTGTCTTGCGCCGGGATTGCCATATCTGCGCCAAAGGATGAATCAACGCGCGGGGGCGGGCAAGTTCACATAACTTCCAGCACCACGGAACGGCGACCAGGCAGCGGCAAGGCCAGCACCAGCCTCGATGCAACCGCCCCCGCACGGCGACCGGCCAGGGCCGTTTCAGGGAACGGAATCCGCCATGGTGAGGCGGCGGAAGTTGGCGAAGCGGTGAAAGGTCAGGTAGTTGGCATCGTGCTGGTTGCGAGCCCCGCCCTGGCCGTCGTCAAAGGCGGTGCGGCACGCGGCGATGATATCCTCACCGTCGAAGAGCCAGTCCACGTATTGGAACCCGTGTTTGGCGGTGTCCGGATGATAAAGCAGGACACAGCGCACCTCCCAATTCAAGAGGTTCGCCGAGGTGGTAAGGGCCAGGGTGTTGCGGATGCGCCCGGGGTCCGGGGCGCGGTGACGCTCGCGGACAATGCTTGCCAGCGTCCAGTAGCGTTTGGTTTCGGGGTCGAAGCGGATGGCAAACTTCTTCGCCCCGCCGGGGAAGTTGACGAAACCCGTGGCGGGATCGAACGAGGCCGTGGTGCCATCCGGGGAGATATGGACAATAGCCGCCTTCTCGTCGGGCGACTTGGTTTGCACGCGCAGCACATTCACCAACTCACCGGCGGGCGTGACGACGGCGTTGCCTTCGAGCCAGGCGCCCATGTCGCCGCCATTCCAGGCGCGGTCGCTGGGCAGGAAGTTGCTGCATGTCCAGTTCGTGGCGTTGAGCAGGTCCGCATCCACGGGCATGGAGAACATGCCCGCGCGGTAATTGATGCCCCAGGCAATCGGCGGGTCGCGGCGTTCCATCGCGCGCCACAAGCGTCCGGCGTGCTCGATCACTGGCATCGGCGCGCAATGGTACTGGCCGTCGCCGCGCAGCAGTCCGGTCACGCTGTTGGTCGGAGAGGTCCATGTCACGCCGCCATCCAGCGAGCGGCGGATCAGGAGATTGCCGTGGTGCTTATCCGGCCCGAGCAGGTAAAGCGCGCCACGATGGACGAACAGCGCGGACCAAAAGGCGCCGCCTATGGTCGAGACTTTTCTCCAGGTGGCGCCGCGGTCGCGCGATTGAAAGACGTGGGACACGGCGCGGCTGTGCTCGGTGCTCCGGGGCCCAAACTCGTCGTGGGAAGCGACGTAATGGCCGTTGGTCAAAACGGCCAGGCTGGGCGAGCCGATGTAGATGCCCGAGGAGGCCGGGCTGTAGTCAATGACGACGCCCGGCACAACGGGACGGGCAGCCGCGAGCGCGGCGTTGGTCCTGGCGTGGGCCTGGACACACAGGCAGAGCGGGGCCAGGAAAGCCAGGAGTTGAACAACTATTCGATGGGCAAGGTGGTTCATAGTTTGATCAGGCGCCTGATTTCGCCAGGGGCTATAGGCTGATCTCCGCCCAATAGCAAGCGCCGACAGCGGGAATCTCGCACCGACCACGCGCGGCAAGCGGCAGCGCTATCGCCGCCGGCCGCCGCCAAAAATGCTCCCCAGGACGCCGCGCACAACCTGGTTGGCGATCTGGCGGCCAATGCTGCTGCTGACCGAGCGAACGGCGCTCTTGGCGGCCATCGTCACCAGAGAGTCCGGCTGGCGGCCCGAGGCGCGGCCACGCGGCGCGGCGGGCGCCCCGCCGCCGAAGATCGAGCCGAGAACTCCGGGTTTCTTGGGTTCGATCACCGGCGGAGCGGACGGCGGTTGCACCGCAGCCAGCTTCTCGTAGGCCGACTCGCGATCCACGGCCTTGTCATAAACCCCCGCGACGATCGAATTCTGGATGAGCTGCCGGCGCTGCGCGGGCGCGATGGGGCCGATCTGGCTGCACGGCGGAACAACCCAGCCGCGCTGGACAATCGCCGGCTGGCCGTTCTCTTCGAGGCAGGAAATGAGCGCTTCCCCCACGGCTAGTTCCATGATCGCCTCGGCGGTCTTGATCTTTGGATTCTCGCGGAACGTTTCCGCCGCGGCGGTTACGGCTTTCTGGTCGCGCGGGGTGAAGGCGCGGAGCGCATGCTGCACGCGGTTGCCGAGCTGGCCCAACACGTTGTCGGGCACATCCCGCGGATTCTGGGTGACGAAATACACGCCGACACCCTTGGAACGGATGAGGCGGACGACCTGCTCGATCTTCTCCAGCAGCGCGGATGGGGCCTCGTTGAACAGCAGGTGGGCTTCGTCAAAGAAGAACACCATTTTAGGCCGGGGCAGGTCGCCGGCTTCGGGCAACCGCTCGAACAGTTCCGAGAGCATCCAGAGCAGCAGCGTCGAGTAGACGCGGGGGGATTGCAGCAGCTTGTCGGCGGCAAGGATGTTGATGAGCCCTTTGCCGCCGGCGTCGGTCTGCCTGAAGTCGTCGAGGTTGAGGGCGGGCTCGCCGAAATACTTGTCCGCGCCCTGCTCTTCGAGGGTGAGGAGGTTGCGCTGGATGGCCCCGACGCTGGCGGCGGAGATGTTGCCGTACTGCGTCGTGAACTGGGCGGCGTTGTCACCCACATATTGCGACATGGCGCGGAGGTCCTTGAGGTCCAGGAGCAGCAGGCCGTTTTCGTCGGCGACCTTGAAGATGATATTGAGCACGCCGCCCTGGGTTTCGTTGAGCTGGAGCAGGCGCGCCAGCAGCAGCGGGCCGAATTCAGAGATGGTGGTGCGAACCGGATGGCCTTGCTCGCCAAACACGTCCCAGAAGGTAACGGGGCAGCCGGCGGGCGTGTAGGAGTCGAGCTTGAGCTGGGCCACGCGCTCCTTGACCTTGGAGGACTGGCCGCCCGGTTGCGAAATCCCGGCGAGGTCGCCCTTCACATCGGCCAGGAACACAGGCACCCCCCGGGCGCTGAAGTTCTCCGCCATAACTTGCAGCGTCACGGTCTTGCCGGTGCCGGTCGCCCCGGCAATCAGCCCGTGGCGGTTGGCCATGTGCGGCAGAAGGAAAATCTCCGAGGTGCTCTTTGCGAGGAGGATGGGCGCAGTGTTCATAATGTGACCAGGCGGGATTATGGTTCGGATGGGTTAAGAGAGTCAACCCTCAGCGCGGCGGCGACAATCGGAAATTGACAATCCCGGAATTCTGGCCTCATATTAGATTCAGCGTTGCCGCGACAATATCCCGCACCGACGCGGGCACGGCACCGCTTGAACGTCAGGATAACTACTATGGCAGCTAAATTCGAACTCAAGAAATCGGACAGCGGCAAGTTTCACTTCAACCTCAAGGCCGCCAACGGCGAAGTCATCCTCACCAGCGAGATGTACGAATCCAAGAGCGCGGCGGAGAATGGCATTGCTTCTGTGAAGGCTAACGCCTCTCTGGATGCCCAGTACGAGCGCAAGGCTTCCGTCAACAACCAGCCCTATTTCATCCTGAAAGCCGCCAACCAGCAGATCATCGGCAAGAGCGAAATGTATTCCTCGGCCGCGAGTTGCGAAAACGGCATCGCTTCCGTGAAGAAAAATGCCGGCGAAGCTGTCATTTCCGATCTCACCGTCAGCTAGCCCGCATTTGCCACCGCGAAACGCCAGCCGGCTTATGGCCGGTTAGCGCAGCTCCAGTGCTCTGAGCCGGCACCGTGCCGGTGTACCAACTTTGCCGGGGCGGGGGCGTTCAGCTTGGAACGGCCCCGCCGGGCGGAGAACCTGGCCAGTCGAGGCTCGTTCCGGGCGTGTCGGCTTGCTTTGCTGCCTGCCCCTGAACAGCCTCGCTTCTGCCCCATTTCACCCCTGATCCCCCGTCGCTCCTCCGTCCTTCCTCCGTCCTTCCTCCGTCCTTCCTCCGTCCCTCCTCCGTTCCACCTCCCACCGCCCTGTCGGAGGTGGAACGGAGGAGGGACGGAGGAAGGACGGAGGAAGGACGGAGGAATCACGGTGGTGCTGCGGCATTAGCTGCGTGTGACTGCGGAAATGGCGGCGATTTGCCAAGCCAGGGCTGCCGTGACCAGGGCTCCCTGGGGCAGGCAGTAGAGCCTGCGAATTTCCTCCTGCCGGATTGTGGGAAGGGGAGCGATGTCACAAATGCGCCCTGGCGAATTGCCAAAAATCAGGCTTGGCAAGGTGGCTGTGTTCGCGTATAGGGGTTTCCACGTGACTCAATAATGCCAGGGATTCAGGGCTGGTTTCAGTCAGCTAAACTTAGTGAACTCGAATCGCCTTATGACAAGACTATTCCTCTCTCCGCGCGCCGTTCTGCCCATGACAGCCTTGCTGCTTTCAGGGTTGGTCGCATCCGCAGTGACGTTTACCAGCGACACCACCATCAGTTTCAACAACACCAGCTACGAGGGGCTGGAGGTTGTCGTGACCAACTGCACTCTGACCCTGGACGGACCACATACGTTCGCCAGCCTGCAAGTGCTGAACGGGGGCGCCGTCACACATCTATTCGCGCCGAATGGTTACGTGGATAACTGGCTCGGCGTCAGCAACCTGCCGGTGGTGTTGAGCCTAACCAATGCGGCAATGCTGCCCGAGACCAACATTGGGTCGGGCACCGTTGTCGTCCGGGATGGGGCCGGGCTGGTCACCTACAGCAACAGCGTGGATTACCTCGTCGGCTCGGACACCAACGGCCTGACCACCCTGCTGCTCACCACCAACTCGGCCATCGCCGAGGGGAGCACGAACCTGGTCAGTTACGAGTATTCCATCCCCGTGGATACGGGCTTGAGCCTGACGGTGAGCGGCGACGTGCTGGTGGCGGCGGGAGGAACGATCGGGGCGGATGGCAAGGGTTATGGGGGAGGGTTGGGCAGCGGGGCGGGCCGTTCAGCCGGAAGCCCGCTCAGCGGCAGCGGCGCCGGGCATGGCGGTTATGGCGCTCAGAGCGCAGCGCTCGATGGCAGCGGGTTGACCTACGGCTCCATTCAATACCCGTTCTCCCTTGGCAGCGGCGGCGGCGCTGGCTATGGAGGTCCGGGCGGGGCGGGAGGCGGGAAAGTCAGGCTGGTGGTGGGAGGCACCTTGCGAGTGGATGGCAGTGTGTCTGCAAACGGCGCCAACGGCATCAACAATCGCTCTGGGGGCGGTTCGGGGGGCAGCATCTGGCTGAGGGTCCAGAGCTTCACTGGAACTGGATCGCTATCGGCCAACGGCGGGGCCGGTGAGCCCGCACAGGGCGGCGGCGGCGGGGGAGGCCGAATCTCCATCCAGTATGCGAGCCTTGGCTTTTCGGGCGCGATCCAGGCATACGGCGGCAACGGTTACGCCCGGGGCGGCGCCGGAACGATCTACAGCCGCGCTGATACCCAGCCTGTCGGCCAGGTGTTGGTGCATAACGGGGGAATGTTCGGGACGAATACGCTGCTGGTGGCCACCGAACCGTTTGACCTCATTGTCCAGGGTGAAGGCGCTGTTTCCCTGCTTAGCGCCCAGACCATTGGCAACCTGCTCGTGGACTCAAACGCCCGGATCAGCCTGCTCAATCCGGGGGCGGGCCTGACGGTTACCGGTAATGCCACGATTCACAGCGGTGGCAGGATCACGGCTGACGGCTTCGGTTATCCGCGCAACGCGGGGCCGGGTGCGGGCAGGTATTACAGCTCCTACAGTTACACGGCCGGCGGCGGGGGACATGGCGGCTTTGGGGCAGCGGGCGGCAACCCCATGGCCTTCGGCGGCTCGCCTTATGGATCCGCGGCTGTCCCCTTGACCCCGGGCAGTGGCGGCGGCTGCTATCCTCCGCTTGGCGCGGGGGGCGCCGGGGGCGGGGTCCTCCGCTTGTCCGTCGGCGGGATGCTGCTGCTCAATGGCAGAATTTCCTCCGATGGCGAGGCAGGGCTTTCCGAAGGCTGCGGCGGCGGGGCCGGCGGCGGCATTGCGCTGACGGTTGGGACTCTCGCCGGTTCGGGAACAATTTCAGCCAACGGCGGCATGGGCAATGGCACCGGGCTCTTGGGGAGTGGCGGCGGCGGCGGGGGGCGCATTGCTATCGAGCACGGAGCGAATCTGTTTTTCGGCACCATCACTTGCCGCGGCGGCAGCGGTTCGGCTGTGGGCGGGGCGGGCACGATCTACACCAAAGGCCCCGCCCAGTCCTGGGGCCATGTGCTGGTGGACAACGGCGGGCAGGCCGGTACAAACACCACTCTTGGCACCAGCTCCCCCGGCACGGTGGACTTGACCGTGCAAGGCGGGGCCGTCCTGGTGCCGGTCTCCTCCATGACAATAGGCACGCTGCTGGTGGGCTCCAATGGATGGCTCTGCATCACCAACCATGACTATCCATTGACCGTGACCGGCAACGCCACCATCCAGGCTGGCGGCGGGATTCTGGCCAATGGAACCGGGCACGCTGGAAACACGGGGCCGGGCGCTGGCAAGTTTTACTCCAGCGGCGGTACGGTTATCGGCGGCGGCGGCGGTTACGGCGGCTACGGCGCTGCGGGTGGCACCGTTGCTCCAGCGCCAAGTATCGCGTATGGCGGCAGTCCTTATGGTTCACCCATATCGCCGCCAGATCGCGGCAGCGGCGGCGGCGGCAGCTCTCCCTATTTCACAGGTGGTTCCGGGGGCGGCTTGATTCGCCTCAACGTGACGGGTGTGCTGCTGGTGGATGGGATCATTTCGGCGAACGGCAATCCGGGGACGGCTCCCAGCGCCGGGGGCGGTTCTGGCGGAACAGTCTTCCTGAACGTGGGGGACTTGTCCGGCAGCGGCGTCATCTGCGCCAACGGTGGGATGGGCAATTACCTGGGCGGCGGCGGCAGCGGCGGACGCATCGCCATTCTCTACACCGCAAGCACTTTCTCCGGACTCGTCTCCGCTTACGGGGGCGGCGGTTACGCCTGGGGCGGCGCCGGCACTATTTACACCAAGGCGAGCAACCGGGCTTATGGCCTGGTGACGCTCGACAATGACGGGCACGCCGGGACCAACACAGCCTGGACGACAGGCGTAGGGATGATTGATCTGACAGTGCAGGGCGGAGCGGTGATGGCTCTTGCGTACCCTTATGCGCCGACCATTGGCAGCCTGTTGATCGCCTCCAACGGGTGGCTGGTTCTGGCCGGCAATTCAGGAAATCCGGCCCCGGCACTGACCATTACCAGCAACGCCACCGTCCGGGCCGGGGGCGGCATCCTCGCCGATGGCACTGGCTACCCGGGAGGACAAGGAAATGGGGCCGGGGGGTATTCCCTAACCGAAAGCGGTTATGTCGGCAGCGGCGGTGGTCACGGTGGGTATGGAGCCTCCAGCGGCGGCGGCGGCAAGGCGGCGCCGGGCGGTATTATTTATGGCAACCTGTCAGCGCCGACGCTTATGGGCAGCGGCGGCGGAAGGTACTCAACCGTTGTTGTTGGGGGCGCGGGTGGGGCAAACATCCGTCTTAACGTCACCGGAACGCTGCAGGTGGATGGCCGAATCTCGGCCGCAGGCATGCCCGCGGCTACCGGAAACGCGGGCGGAGGCGCTGGCGGCAGCATCTGGCTGACAGCAGCCGTGATCACCGGCACGGGGATCATCGCCGCTGACGGAGGCGCGGGCATTGGTCTGGGGGGCGGCGGCGGTGGCGGACGCATTGCCATGACTTACTACGCGAACGCTTTTTCCGGGGTGATATCCGCGCGCGGCGGCGGCGGCTACGCCTGGGGCGGCGCCGGAACGATTCACACCAAGGTCGCCAACCAATCCTGGGGCCAGGTGATTGTGGACAACGGCGGGCAGAACGGGGCCAGCACGAGCTGGGACGTGGGCGGACTGTTTGATTTGACGGTCGGGGGCGGCGCGGTTGTTTCGCCGCCGGCCAGGCAGACTTTCAGAAACCTCTCGGTCCTTCCCAACGCCTGGATCAGCCTGTCCAACCAGGTGCTGACCGTGAGCGGCGATGCCGCTATTCAAGCCGGCGGCGGCATTGTCGCCGACGGCACTGGTTATCCGGCGAATCAGGGTCCCGGGGCGGGCAAGTATGCGGGCTCCGGGAGCGGAGCCGGTCATGCCGGCTATGGCGGACGCGGCGGCACAAGCCTGGCGGCGACTGGCGGTGCCACCTACGGGTCCGCAATTGCGCCGACAGACCCTGGCAGCGGCGGAGGAGGTTATCCTCCTCAGTTTCTCGGCGGCGCCGGCGGCGGGATTGTTCACCTGACGGTTTCGGGCGCGCTGCTCGTTAACGGACGCATTTCAGCCAATGGCAGCGGTGGTGCCGCCCAGGGAGCCGGGGGCGGCTCGGGCGGCAGCGTTTGGCTGACAGCCGGAACACTCTCCGGCAACGGCGTCATCTCCGCCAATGGCGGCGCTGGCACCGGCTACGGCGGCGGCGGGGGGGGCGGCCGCGTCGCCCTTCAGTACAGCGTGAACAGCTTCACCGGAACTACTTCCGCGCAGGGCGGCGGTGGTTATGCCTGGGGCGGGGCGGGAACAATCTACACTAAGACCGCGAGCCAAAGCATGGGCCAGATGCTGATTGATAACGGCGGCCATTACGGCACGAACACTACCGTAGCCTTCCTCCAGCCTTTCGATCTGACCGTCCGAGGCGGAGCCGTCGCGCAGCCCGCGGGGTCGTATCTGGTGCTGAGCAATCTTCTCCTCAGCGGCGGCGGCACGCTCACCTGTCCCCGGACGCAGACCAACCTCGACGTGACCGTCTTGCGCAACGCGACGATTGACGACGGCAGCGCGATAACGGCGGACGCGCTGGGCTACGGAGCCGGCGCCGGACCGGGGGCCGGGCAATCCACTAATTCGATCGGCAGCGGGGCGGGCTATGGCGGCCAGGGCGGCGCTTCGTCCCTGCTGCCGGGCGGCCCGACTTACGGCTCCGACCAGCAACCGGTTGACCCGGGCAGCGGAGGCGGCCCGGGATATGGAGCACAGGTGGGAACTTCGGAGGGCGGCGGGGCGATTCGCCTGACCGTGGGCGGCAGCTTGATGGTGAATGGCGTGATTGGCGCCAACGGCAACGTCGGCTTGGAGGATGATGCCGGGGGCGGCTCGGGCGGCAGCGTCTGGCTGACGGCCGGCGCGCTGGCGGGGGCGGGCACCATTACAGCGGATGGCGGCGCGGGAGAGTTGTACGGCGGCGGCGGTGGCGGCGGCGGACGCATCGCCATCTACACGCCGCTGAATGTGTTTGGCGGGCTGGTTTCGGCTGCCGGCGGGGATGGTTGGATGCCGGGTCAGGTCGGTTCTGTGTACTGGGCAGCCAGCCCGGCGGTTGCGGAGGTGGTTTCCATCGCGCCGACCGGCACCTACACCGCCGCAGTGAGCACTGCCGAGGTTGTGTTCAGTGCCCCGGTCAATCCCTATTCCGTTGTGTCTCCGGGTGTCCTGCTCACCACGCCGGAGGGCGTGATCGTGAGCAACATCACCTCCACGGCGCTGAGCCCTTACCGCTTCGCGCTTAGCTTTGACGTCCAGACTGCCCAGGGCGACTACGTCCTGAGTGTCGGCCCGCAGGTCGTGGACCTTTACGGCCAGCCTCTGTCGCAGGTTTACACGGGCCTGTTCGCCATTGCCTGGACAACGGTGGGGGGCTCTATCACCGACACCAACGGCCTGCCGATGCCGGATGTGATGGTGCAGTCGGACCGCGGCGGGGAGCCCGCGCTCACTGACGCCAACGGCAACTACGTTCTGGCTGTGCCGCCTGGCGGCGTGGTTACTGTCACGCCCTCGAAGAGCGGCTTGATGTTCGTGCCCGCGTCCCGTAGCTACACAGATGTCACCGTCCCGATCACCAACGAGAACTACCTGGCGGTCGGCACGACCTTGCCGACGCTGACCACGGAGATTCAGACGAACGACCTGATCCTGAGTTGGTATGGCCTCCCCGGGGTGAGTTACCAGGCGTATTACTCGACTGATCTGGCGGTGTGGCTGCCGTACGACAACCCGTTGTTGGGGACCAACGGTCTATTGCAGTTCGTGGTGCCGATGGGCACCGACCCGCTCAGGTTCTTCCGCGTGCAGGCCCTTTACTGACGGCCTCCGCGCTGTGCGCAGGTAATCAAGCGCGTTGAGGCAGCCGCACCTGGTGCATAGCGGCTTGAAGGCCTGATGGCTGGGGATTAACACACGCCGGGCGGCATTCAGCGGGGCGGCGACCCTGTGTCACGGAAGGGCGAACCTGAGCGGTAGAGCTCAAGTCGCGCCCGGAGGGTTTCGGCCTGGTCTGTGTTGGCCTGGGCGGAGGCCAGTTCCAAGGCCCGCTGGGCGGCCGCGACGGCGTCCGCAAACCGCCCCGCCTCGGCATACGCAGCCGCGAGCGTTCCGAGCAGCATGGGGTCTTCGTCGCCGGCGAGCCGCCGGGCTTGCTCGGCCAGTTCCACAGCTCGGGCGCCGTCGCGGGCCGAGGCCTGTGGACAGGTCGCCAGCACCCAGGCCAGGTTGCTGAGGAGGTGAGGGTGGTTGGGCAGGGCGCTGACCGCCGCCTGGTAATGCGCCACCGCCTCGCCGCACCGGCCCTTTTGCAGGAGGGCGTTGGCGAGGTTGTTATGGGCCTCGGCGAGGTTGGGCGCAAGTTTCAGAGCCTGATGGAAATGGGCAATGGCGTCATCCACCTGGCCTTTGGCCAGCAGAGCGTTGGCGAGGTTGTTGTGGGCGCCGGGGAGGTTGGGCTGGATTTCCAGCGCCGCCCGGAAATGCGCAATGGCTTCGTCCGCCTGCTTTCGCTGGAGCAGAAGGTTGGCGAGGTTGAGGTGGGCCTCGGCGAGCCGGGGCTCGATTCGGAGGGCGGCCTGGAGATGAGCCAGCGCTTCGTCTGCTTGGCCTTTTTGCAGCAGGGCGTTGGCCAGGCCGTTGTGAGCGGGGGCAAAGAACGGTTGGAGGGCCAGCGTCTTCCGGAAGCCGGCGATGGCTTCGTCCCCCCGCCCCTGCTCCAGCAGAGCGTTGGCGAGGGTGTAGTGGGCGGCGGCCAAGCCGGGTTGGAGCCGAACGGCCCTTTCCAGGCAGGCGACAGCGTCCGCGCCGCGGCCTTTGGCGAGCAAAGCGTTGCCGAGGCTCACATAGGCGCTGGCCTGGTCGGGGTCAAGTTCGAGGGCATGCTGCAATTCAGCGATGGCCTCGTCCACGTGTCCGGCCTGGAGCAGCGCGCCGCCCAGGTTGTAGCGCGCGCTGCTAAGGGTGGGCCGGAGTTCGACTGCCTTGCGCAGATGCGCCAGCGCCTTGTCCATCTGCCCTTGTTTGGAGAGGGCGTTGCCGAGGTTGTTGTGCGCCTGCGCCGAGTCGGGTTGCAGCCTGACACCCCGCTGCAAGTGGGGGATCGCCTCCTCGAAGCGGCCCTGCGCGAGCAAAGCGCCGCCCAGGTTGCTGTGCACGTCGGCGGCGTTGGGTTGGAGGGCGAGGGCTTGCCGGAAGTGGGCGACTGCTTCGTCGGGGTGTCCCTCTTCGAGCAGCAGCGTGCCCAGGTTATTGTGGGCCAGGCCGGCAGCCGGATTCCGCGCGATGGTCGTTGTCCAGAGAGTCTTCAGGTCGGTATAGGTGCCGGCCTCGCGCCAAGTTAGCACGCCCAGCGCCAGAACCAGGCAAAAAGCAGAAACGGGAAAGCAGAAAGCAGAAACGCGCTCGGCGCCTGAACCAACCCTCTGCCAGGCGTGGGCGAAAACGGCGGCGATCAGCGCAATGGGGCCGATGAGGGCGAAGTATTGCCAGTGGTTGGCTACCAGCGAGTAGCGCATGAAGTAGATGTTCAGGAAACCCAAGACGGGCAGCAGCATGACCAGGAAGTAGCCCAGGCCAAACAGCACGGCTTTTCCCCACCCCCGCCGGTAACGCCAGCAGACCAGGAACAACGCCACAACCAGAAGAACCGGCACATAGGACCACACCCGGGCCGGATCAATCTGCCAGCGCGGATAGACGAAACTCAGGTTCACCGGCAGGAATGCCTTGTAGAGATAAAACCAGAACGCCCAGCCGGCCCCTGCCAGCCGCGACCAGAGAGAGTCGGCGCGCACATCGAGCAGGCTCGCGCCAATCGCCCGGTGGTATTGGAACCAGATGGTGACGCATCCCGCCGCCGCCGCCAGGGCGAAGAAGGGCAGGCTCCGCCACAAGTCGCGCAGCTCCAGCCGCCCGCGCCGCCACCACGCCAACCCCAGCAGCACCACCGGCAACGGGACCACCGCGGTTTTGCTCAGCAGCGCGCCGAGAAAAGCCAGCAGCGACAGGGCGTCGCAGCGCGAGAACCACGGCAGGGCGTTGCTTGCCTCGCCCGGCGGGAGCCTTTGCTCCCGTTGATCCACGCTGCGCAGGTAAAACAGCAGGCTGCTCAGGTACAGGAACATCGCCAGCGTGTTCTTGCGCTCGGTGATCCAGGCCACGGACGCGACGTTGACCGGGTGCACGGCAAAGATCGCCGCGGCCAGGAAGGCGCCGGGGATTCTCAGCCGCGCCAGCACCCGCCACAGCAGCACCGCGCTCAAGGCGTGCAACAGCACATTCACCAGGTGGTAGCCCAACGGGTTGGCCCCCCATAGCCGCCATTCCAGCCATAACGTTGTCGAGGTCAGCGGAAAGTAATCCGGTGCGGCGGTTGTGAACCACAGGCGGAACAGCCCGTCGGAGCCCTGGATCAGGGGATTGCGCCACAGGAATGTGTCGTCGTCCCAAATGAACCCCGCTCGACCCACGGGCAGGTAAGCCGCCAGGGTGGCCGCCACCAGCAGCGCGCCCCACACCCAGGCCCGCCCCACCCGGGAGGGCGTCGCCGGTTCCGGCCCCGGCGTGAGCGGTTCTGCGGCGCGGTTACTGGACTGGGCGTCGTTATCGGGCACTGCAAAAAGCCTGAATCAATCAAGCTGGATGCGCAATCTCAAACACCTCCGGCCAGCCAGTCCGCGAACCACGCTTCGGGCTCTGCGCTGAAGGCCGTTGGCCGACCGTGCCAGGCAAACCGCACCTCGCGCGCGTGCAGCGCATGATGCGGCAGGATGAGCCGCCGCCGCTGCTCCGCCGTCAACCGGTCCTCCACCAGCGCCAGGTACAAATCCTCGTCGCCTCCATAGATCTTGTCGCCCACAATGGCATGTCCGATGTGCGCCAGGTGAATCCGGATCTGATGCTTGCGGCCCGTGTGCGGCCGCGCCAGCAGCAGGGCAAAGGGCGCTTGCTCCCGCGTGAACCGTCTTTGTACCCAGTACTCCGTGACCGCCGCAGCGCCATCCGCGCGCACGCAGTCCTTGATGGCCACCGGGCTTTGCTCGTCTTTGCCCAGCGGCGCGTCAATGACCCCGCGCGGTTCGGGCGGATGCCCGTGCACGATGGCCAGGTAGTCCTTTTCGACCTGCCGGCCCTCCCAAAGCCGCCGCAGCGCGCGCGCGCTGCCAAGGTCCTTGGCCAGCAGCGTCACGCCGCTGGTCTCGCGGTCGAGCCGGTTGACCAGGTGCGGTTGCGAGCCTTGCCCCAAGTACAGGCGCGCGCGGCTGATCAGGCTCGAGAGTTGGTCCGTCTTGGTCGGATGGCACACCAGCCCGGCGGGCTTGTTGATGACCAGCAGCTCGCAATCCTCGTGGATGATCTCGAAAAGCTCTGACACAGTGGAATCGCCGGGCGGAATCATGCCGCGCCAAACCCCCGGGGCAATCCTTCTTTTGCCGCCTCGTTCGGGGCCGCTCCGAAGGAGCCAGGCCGCCCCGCCCCCTCCAATTTTTGTTTCGCGCCCCCGGGGGATATGCACTACATCCTGGTCAACGGCGCTAACCTGGACATTTTACATCTGCAAGGCCGGAGCGCGGGCATCTTGCCCGCTTACAGGGTCCAAACGGGCTAAGCGGGCAAGATACCCGCGCTCCGGCCTGTTGGTATTTCGTGCGGGTGGTGAATGATCCGGGCTGACGCTGCGGGATCATGGCTGAGCAGACACAAACCACGTCTGCGCCCCCCACGGGGCGGGCTTTGCGACTGGCGCACCGATGGGCGGATTGGCTGATTTACCCTTGCACGGATTGCTGCCGAAAGAGTAATAAGAGTGCGTGCCACGCCTCTGGCGGGGCCGACTTTGTTAGCGCTTTGTCTCTGCTGTAACTGCTTATGCATGTCATGTCTCGCTCCCGGAAGTTGGGAGTAATTCTGGGTCTTCTCATTCCTTTGACCGCCAGCCTGCTCGGCGCCGCTTCGGAACGCCGGGTGCTGGTCTATACCAAGAACGGCAAGGGGTATGTCCACGACAACATCGCGGCGAGCGTCGCGGCGATTCAGAAGCTCGGCGCCGCCAACAACTTCGCCGTGGATGTCTCGGACGACCCGGCGGTGTTTACGGACCAGAACCTGAAACAATACAAGGCTCTGGTCTTCGACAACGTCAACAATGAGATATTCGACAACGAGGAGCAGAAGGCGGCGTTCCAGCGCTACATCCGGGCCGGGGGCGGGTTTGTGGGCATCCATTCCGCCTGCGGCGCCATGCGCGACTGGCCCTGGTTCTGGGAACTGATTGGCGGCAAGTTTGTCCGCCATCCCAAAATGCAGACCTTCAAGATCAAAGTGAAGGACGCCAAGGACATCTCGACTGCCCACCTGCCTCCCACCTTCGACTGGACGGATGAGTTTTACTTCGTTGACCACATGCCCAAGGGGCGGCACATCCTGCTCGCCGGCGACCTGACCACGCTGGACGATCCCGCCAAGGAGAAGTATCCGGGCAAGCAGTTCGGCGACGAGTTTCCGCTGGCATGGCGCCGTAAGTTCGAGGGCGCGCGCACCTGGTACACCGCGCTGGGGCACAAGCCGGAGCATTATTCCGATCCCAAGCTCACTCAGCATATCCTGGGCGGCATCCTGTGGGCGATGGGCAAGAACAAGTGAGCCGCCGACCGCCAAGGGCAAACACCAAACCGAATCCGATTCTTATGAACCAACCTCTCTCTGTATCCCGACGACAGTTCCTCAAGGCCTCGCTGGCCATGACAACAGGCGCAGCCGTCTTCCCGACCATCGTGCCCGCATCCGTCCTGGGGGCGGGTGCGCCGAGCAAGAAGATTCAGGTCGGCCAGATCGGCTGCGGCCGCATCGCCCTGACCATGGACCTGCCCGGCATTATCAAGCATGACATCGCCCGCGTGGTCGCCGTCTGCGACCTCGACTCCAAACGGCTGGCGCATGCCCGGAAATATGTCGAGGGCGCTTACGCCAAAAAGCAGGGCGGCGGCCAGGCGGTGGCCGTCAAGACCTACGGCAACTACCGCGAGTTGCTCAAGGACCCGCAGATTGACGCGGTGGCCATCAGCACGCCCGACCACTGGCACAGCGAGCCGGTGATCGCCGCCGCGCTGGCCGGCAAAGACGTTTACGTGCAGAAGCCGCTCACCATGACCCTCCGGGAAGGCCGCGCGGTCAGCGACATCCTCCGCGCCCGGAAACGCGCCTTTCAGATTGGCAGTCAACAGCGCTCGACCGCGCAGTTCCGCATCGCCTGCGAGCTGGTGCGCAACGGGCGGATCGGCCAGTTGCGCACGGTCAAGATTGGCTTGCCGGTGGACCCCGCGGGCGGCAACGACCAGGAGATGCCGGTTCCGCCCAACCTGGACTACGAGCAATGGCTGGGCTGCACCCCGAAGGTGCCCTACACCGAGGAGCGCGTCCACCCTCAGAACAGCATTACCGACCGGCCGGGGTGGTTGCGCATTGATTCGTATTGCCTGGGCATGATCACCGGCTGGGGCTCGCACCACGTGGACATCGCGCACTGGGGCATGGGCGCCGAGCTCACCGGCCCGATTCTAGTCGAGGGCAAGGCCGAGTTCCCCACCAAGGGCCTGTGGAACGTCCACGGGCCGTACCATATCGAAGCCCAGTACGTCAACGGCGTCACCATGATCATAGACAACAACTTCACCAACGGCGTGAAGTTCGAGGGCGACAAGGGTTGGATCTTCGTCAGCCGGGGCGGCGCCAAAGCCACCGCCAGCGACCCGGCCAGCGCTTTCGGCAAAGCGCTGGACGCCAGCGACCCCGCGATTCTCAACGCGAAGATTGCGCCGAATGAAATCCACCTGCACAAGAGCGAGGACCACCACCTGGACTGGCTCCAGAGCATTCAAACCCGCCAACCGGCCGTCACCACGCCCGAGGAAGCGCATCGCTCGACCAGCGCCTGCATCCTGGGCTGGATCGCGATGAAGCTGGGCCGCAAGCTTCGCTGGGACCCGCACAAGGAAGCGTTTGCTGGCGACGACCAGGCCAACGCCATGCTGACCCGGGCGGAGCGGGCGCCCTATGGCATTGACCGGCTGCTCAAGAAACCATGAAGCCGGAAAGCGGAATGCGTGAGATGAGTTGCAGCCTCGGACGGATTCGTTGATCAGCTATGAACCTTGCCCACCACCTCAGCCTGCTTGCCCTGTGCGCCGCGCTCCCCGCAGTGGCGGGCGACAGCGTCCGGCTCATCACCCTGGACCCCGGCCATTTCCACGCGGGGCTGGTGCAGAAAACCATGTACCCGCAAGTGAGCCCCGTGGTGCATGTCTATGCACCCGCCGGCCCGGACTTGCAGGAGCACCTCAAACGCATCGAGGGCTTCAACACCCGCGCCGACCAGCCCACGCACTGGAAGGAGCAGGTCTATACCGGCCCCGATTTCCTGCGGCGCATGCTCAGGGACAGGGCGGGCAACGTCGTCGTGCTGGCGGGCAATAACGCCCGCAAGACCGATTACATCAACCGCTCGGTGTCCGCCGGGTTCAACGTGCTGGCCGACAAACCCATGGCCATCACACCCGCCAACTTTGACCTGCTCTGCAAGGCCTTCCGCCGCGCCGCCGACAGGAAGGTGCTGCTCTACGACATCATGACCGAGCGCTACGAGATCACCAGCATGCTGCAGCGCGAGCTGGCGCGCATGCCCGAACTGTTCGGCACCATGCAGCCCGGCACACCGGAGCAGCCTGCGGTGGTCATTGAGAGCGTGCACTACTTCTTCAAGGAAGTGGCCGGCAAACCGCTGATCCGGCCCGCCTGGTTCTATGACGTGCGCCAGCAGGGCGAGTCCATTCCGGATGTCGGCACGCACCTGGTGGATGCCGTACAATGGATTTGCTTCCCCGACCAGGCGCTGGACTGGCGCCGGGACATCCAGGTGTATCACGGCCGCCGCTGGTCCACCCGCCTCACCCCGGAACAATTCAAACGCTCCACCGGCCAGGACCGTTACCCGGATTACTTCAAGAAAGACATCGGCCCGGACGGCGCGCTCGAAGTGTATGCCAACGGCGAGGTCGGCTATGCGCTGCGCGGCATCCACGCGCGGGTCACCGCCCTCTGGGGATTCCAGGCCCCCGCCGGCGCGGGCGACACCCATTACGCGCTGGTGCGCGGCACGCGCTGCAACCTGCTCATCCAGCAGGGCGCGGAGCAGAACTACAAGCCCGCCCTCTATGTCGAGAACAAGTCCAGCGCCAGCGCCGCCCAATTCGAGCAGACGGTCCGCGCGGCTGTCGCCAGGCTCAACGCCAGTTGGCCGGGTGTGGACCTCAAGCCCGCGGGCGCCTCGTGGGAGATCACCATCCCCGACCAGTACCGCGTAAGCCACGAGCAGCACTTCGCCCAGGTGACCGAGAAGTTCCTGGGCTACCTGGCGGCGGGCAGGATGCCCGAATGGGAAGTGCCCAACATGCTCGCCAAGTACTACACCACCACCCAGGCTCACCGATTGAGCCACAAGCGCAAGTAGCCTCAGACCTCCTAACCCGTTGGAAACGACGTAAGTCTAATTCCCCCCGTGCCATACCCCCTCCCTCCGTGGTGGCACCTCCGTCCCTCCTCCGTTCTACCTCCGTTCTACCTCCGTTTTGGAAACGGAGGTGGAACGGAGGTAGAACGGAGGTAGAACGGAGGAGGGACGAGGGAAGGACGGGGGTGACTGCATGCAACTGCAGTAATGGCAGCTATTTGCCAGGCCAGGAACTCCTGGTACGGGGGGATTGACGCGGGTTGTTTCTGCTGCCACCAGGCGCACCCTTGGGATAGAACTCGCGAAATTCCTGAGGAAAACGGGCCGGTATTGGCATCCGGAAGATACCTTGCAGCCTCAGAATCCGTGCCACGGATCGGGGGCTATGAGCGTTGCGGCTGCTTGACGTTCAGTTACTGCCGTCAAGGCAATTCGCCTTGCCGAGCGGGGCGGTGATGGCTATGAAAGGGGGCCATGAGCGCATCCAAGTACGCCCTCGGCCTCGACTACGGCACCAACTCCGTACGCACCCTGATTGTCAACGTCGCCAACGGGCGCGAGGTGGCCTCTGCCATTTGGACCTTTGAGCACGGCCGCCAGGGGGTCATCCTGTCGCGCGATCCGAACCTGGCGCGACAGCACCCGGCGGACTATGTGACCGGGGCGGAAGTCACGATCCAGAAGGCGCTGGCGCTGGCCAGGCGGACGGTGCGGGGTTTTGCGCCGGACCAGATCATTGGAATCGGGGTGGACACGACCGGCAGCACCCCGATCCCAGTGGACCGCCGCGGACGGCCGCTGGCGTTTGACCGCCGGTTCGCCCGGAATCCCGCGGCGATGGCCTGGCTTTGGAAAGACCACACGGGTATCGCCGAAGCGGCGGAGATCACGGCGCTGGCGCGCCAGCTTCGCCCCCACTACCTGGCCAAGTGCGGAGGCAATTATTCCAGCGAATGGTTCTTCAGCAAGATCCTGCATTGCCTGCGGACCAGCCCCGAGGTGTTCGACGCCGCCTGGCTGTGGGTGGAATGCGCGGATTGGGTGCCAGCGATGCTCACCGGCACCGAGGCGCCCGAGAAACTGACCGTCGGCGTGTGCGCCGCCGGCCACAAGGGGATGTATAACGACGCCTGGGGCGGCTACCCGGACGCGGAGTTCCTGTCGCAACTCGACCCGAAGCTGGGCCAACTGCGGTCCCGCCTGTCGGCCAAGGCGCACACCATTGACCGCGCGGCAGGCGGGTTGACCGCGGACTGGGCCCGGCGGACCGGCTTGCCGGCAGGGTTGCCGGTGGCGGTGGGAGCGATGGATGCGCACATGGGCGCCGTCGGGTCCGGCATCGCGCCGGGCATCCTAGTGAGGATCATCGGCACGAGCTCGTGCGATATGCTGGCCGTGCCGCTGGACGAGAAGCTGGCGGACATTCCGGGGCTGTGCGGCATTGTCCCGGAGAGCATTGTGCCGGGTTACTACGGGTTGGAGGCGGGGCAATCGGCTGTGGGCGACATCTTCAACTGGTTCGTCAACTACATTCAGCCGCTCGGCAAAAAGACCGGCTCGCATGAAGCGCTCAGCGCCGCGGCGGCCAGGCTCGCGCCGGGGGAGTCGGGCCTGCTGGCGCTGGATTGGAACAATGGCAACCGCACGGTGCTGACGGACCAGCGGCTCACGGGCCTGCTGCTGGGGCAGACGCTTTACACCACACCCGCGGAAATCTACCGCGCGCTCATCGAGGCCACCGCGTTCGGCGCGCTGACCATTATCGGCCGGTTCGAGGAATACGGTCTCAAGGTCGGGCAGATCGTCAACTGCGGCGGCATCGCCGAGAAGAACCCGCTGGTGATGCAGATCTACGCGGACGTGACCGGGCGGCCCAACAGGATTTCGCGCTCGGGGCAAACGTGCGCGTTGGGCGCGGCCATCGCGGGGGCGGTCGTCGCGGGCAAATCGGCGGGCGGCTACGCCACTTACGGGGAGGCGCAAAAGGCCATGACCGGCCTCAAAGCGCGGGTGTTCCGGCCCAACCCGGCTGACCAGGCCGTGTATAAAGAGCTTTATTCCCTTTACCGCAAGCTGCATGATGCGTTCGGGACAAAACAGGCGACCGGTAGCCTGTATGACGTGATGAAGCAGCTAATTGAAATCCGCAACCGGGCGCGGAAGTGAACCACGAGACAGACCAAGAAGGACACAGAATTATGAAGAAGAAGTATCAATGGCTTAGCATCCTTTCTGTTGGCTTAAGCGCCGCGGCGCTGGCGGGCTGCACGAGCGTGTCGCCGTTTGCCGCTCAAAAAGGGCAAGTCACCCATCAGCCTTTCGGCCACACGCAAGACGGCACCGCCGTCGAGCTCTTCACCCTCCGCAACAACAACGGCGCCGAGGTCGGCATCTGCAATTACGGCGGCCTGGTCGTCTTCCTGAAAGTGCCGGATCGCAACGGCCAGTTCGGGGATGTCACGCTCGGCTACGACAAGCTGGAGGATTACCTGAAAGACAGCCCCTATTTCGGCGCGCTGATCGGGCGTTACGGAAACCGTATTGCCAAGGGCAAGTTCACGCTCAACGGGCGGCAATACACCCTGGCGGTCAACAACGGCCCGAATGCTTTGCACGGCGGGCTTAAGGGCTTTGACAAAGTGGTCTGGCAACCGACCATCCGGGCGAGCCTGACGGGACCGGAGCTGGAGTTGAACTACGTGAGCAAGGATGGTGAGGAGGGCTACCCAGGCACGCTGCGCGTCACCACGATCTACTCCCTGACCGAGGACAACGCGCTCAAGATCCAGTACAAGGCCACGACGGACCAGGACACGGTCGTCAACCTTACGCACCACTCCTATTTCAACCTCGCCGGCAAGGGCGACATCCTCAGTCACGAGGTCATGCTGCCGGCCGACAAGTTTACGCCGGTGGACAGCACGCTAATCCCGACCGGCGAGCTGCGGCCGGTGGCGGGCACGCCGTTTGACTTCCGGACACCCACGGCCATCGGCGCGCGCATCGGCCAGGACGACGAGCAACTCAAGTTCGGCGGCGGTTACGACCACAACTGGGTCATCAACAAGCCGATGGGAGAGCTGGGCCTCATGGCGCGGGTCTATGACCCAGCCAGCGGGCGGGTGATGGAGGTGTGGTCCACCGAGCCGGGCCTGCAGTTTTACTCGGGCAACTTCCTCGACGGCAAGAACATCGGCAAAGGCGGCTGGGCCTACAAGTTCCGCAACGGCTTCTGCATGGAGCCGCAGCACTTCCCCGACTCGCCCAACCAGCCCAATTTTCCCTCGGTGGTCCTCAAGCCGGGCCAGGTTTACCGCAATACCATCCTCTACAAGTTCTCGGTGCGGAAGTAGGGGGCAGCCGACCGGCTACGCAGAGCGGACCATGAGCGCTGTTGACCTGAGCCAATTCGAGGTCTGGCTCGCCGCGGGCAGTCAGAATCTATACGGGGCCGAGGTTCTCAGGAAAGTCGCCGCGAACTCGGCGCAGGTTGGCCGGGCGCTGGATACGGCGGCGTCCATCCCCGTCCAGGTGGTCGTCAGGCCGGTGGTCAAGACGCCGGCAGAAGCCACCGCCCTGTGCCAGGCCGCCAACGCGAGCCCCCATTGCATTGGCTTGATCACCTGGTGCCACACCTTCTCGCCGTCGAAGATGTGGATTGCGGGCCTCAAATCGCTGCGCAAGCCCCTGCTGCACCTCCACACCCAGCACCACCGCGAGATTCCCTGGTCGTCCATAGACATGGACTTCATGAACCTCAACCAGGCGGCTCACGGCGACCGCGAGCACGGCTTTATCATGAGCCGCCTGCGCCTGGACCGGAAGGTGGTGGTGGGCCATTGGCAGGATGCCGCCGTGCAGCGTCACATCGGCGCCTGGTGCCGCGCCGCGGCAGCCTGGCACGATTGGCAGGGAGCCAGGTTCTGCCGGTTCGGCGACAACATGCGCGAGGTGGCTGTGACCGAGGGCGACAAGGTTGCAGCCCAGGTGCAGTTCGGCTACTCGGTCAACGGCTACGGGATCGGCGACCTGGTCAAGCCGGTCAACGCCGTGACGGACCGGGAGGTTGACCGCCTCATCGCCGAGTACGAGCATTGCTACACGGTGGCGCCCAAACTCCGCAAGACTGGCGCGCTGCGGTCATCCTTGCGTGACGCGGCGCGCATCGAACTGGGCTTGCGGGTGTTCCTGGGCGCCGGCGAGTTCAAGGGCTTCACCGACACCTTCGAAGAGCTGCATGGTTTGCCCCAGTTGCCCGGGGTGGCGGTGCAACGGCTCATGGCCGACGGCTACGGGTTTGGCCCCGAGGGCGACTGGAAGACCTGTGCGCTGGTGCGTGCCATGAAAGTCATGGGCGCCGGGCGCAAGGGCGGCACTTCCTTCATGGAGGATTACACCTATCATCTGGACCCGAAGCGCAGCCTGGTGCTGGGCGCGCACATGCTGGAGATTTGCCCGAGCATCGCCCGGGGCCGCCCCTCGCTGGAGGTGCATCCGCTGGGCATCGGCGGCAAGGCGGCCCCCGCGCGCCTGGTCTTCGACACCGCCGCCGGCCCGGCGCTCAACGCGTCCCTCATTGATCTGGGCAACCGCTTCCGGTTGCTCCTGAATGAGGTTGAGGTCGTGCCTGCCGACAAGCGGCTGCCCCGCCTGCCGGTCGCCCGGGCCATTTGGGAGCCCAAACCTGATCTCGCGACTGCCGCCGCAGCGTGGATTCACGCCGGCGGCGCCCACCACACCGGCTTCAGCCAGGCAATCACCACGGAGATGCTCGAGGACTTCGCCGGCATGGCGGGCGTCGAGTTGGTGGTCATTGACGCCGACACCCGGCTCCGCCAGTTCAAACAGGAATTGAGGTGGAACGAAGTCTATTATGGCTTGCACCGCGGCTTCACCGGTTAGGGCATGCTGGAACCACTGAAGCAAGCTGTCTGCCGGGCAAACCTGGACTTGGTCGAAGCGGGCCTAGTGATTCAGACCTTTGGCAACGCCAGCGGCATTGATCGGCGGCGCGGCCTGGTGGTCATCAAGCCCTCGGGCGTGGCTTATGAGGTCATGACGCCGCGCCACATGGTCGTGGTTTCGCTCCAAAGCGGCCGAGTCGTCGAAGGCCGGCTCAAACCCAGCTCGGACACGGCGACCCACCTGGTGCTTTACCGCGCGTTCCCGCGCATCGGCGGCATCGTTCACACCCACAGCCTCTACGCCACCGCGTGGGCCCAGGCGAGGAAGGATCTGCCATGCTACGGCACCACACAGGCCGATTTCTGCGGCGGCACCGTGCCCTGCACGCGCAGTCTCAAGCCGGCGGAAATCAAGCAGGATTACGAGGCGAACACCGGCCGCGTCATCGTTGAGACGTTCCGGGGACGGGATCCGTTGCGGCATCCGGCGGTGCTGCTGGCGAGCCACGGGCCGTTCACATGGGGCAAGGACGTTCGCGAGGCCGTCCACAACGCGAGTTATCTGGAGGTGATCGCGCGCCTCAACAGCGAGACTCTGCGCGTCAATCCGCGGACAAGACCCATTCCAACGCCCCTGCTGGGCAAGCACTTTTTCCGCAAACACGGGCCGGCGGCTTACTACGGACAGAGACCCCAGGCACAGATCTAACTCGCGAGAACATATCCTATGCATTGGCTTGATTGGGTGGTCGTTCTGCTTTACTTCGCCCTCATTGGCTGGCTCGCCTGGTGGTATGGGCGGCATCAAAAAGACAGCGTAGATTACTTCCTCGCCGGACGAAACGCCGGCTGGGTGGTGATCGGGGCCTCCATCTTCACCTCGAACATTGGCTCCGAACATATCGTCGGCCTGGCCGGGCAGGGGGCTGTGACCGGCATGGCGATGGCCCACTGGGAGTTGCACGCCTGGTGTTTGATCGTGTTGGCGGGCCTGTTCGTGCCGTTCTATTACAAGTCGGGCGTGCAAACCATCCCCGAGTTTCTGGAACGCCGCTTTAGCGCCCGCGCGCGCTGGATTCTCTCCTGCGTTTCGTTGGTCGCCTACGTCTTCACCAAGGTGAGCGTGACCGTTTACGCCGGCGCGATTGTCTTCCAGGCGCTGCTTCCCGACACCTTCGGTTCGCCCCGGAACGCTTTCTGGGTCGGGGCCTTCTCCACCGTGGTCATCACGGGCATTTATACGGTCTTTGGTGGCATGCGGGCCATCATGTCCACCGCTACGCCCCAGGCCATTATCATTCTGCTCGGCTCGTTTGGGATCACCTTTATCGGTCTCTCCAGGTTGGGCGAGGGAGCGGGCGTGTTGGCTGGCTGGGGCGAACTCGTGAACCAATGCAGGGCCAACTCGGCTGACTTTGCTTTCTGGCGACCGCTGTCCGACCCTGGCTTTCCCTGGCTCGGCATCCTGATTGCCTCGCCGATTGTCGGCCTCTGGTATTGGTGCACCGATCAATACATCGTCCAACGCGCTCTGTCGGCCAAAGACCTCGCCACCGCCCGCCGCGGCTCGCTGTTTGGTGGATTGCTCAAGGTCTGGCCCGTGCTGATCTTCCTCATCCCGGGCATGATTGGCTGGGCCTTGCACCAGAAAGGCATCCTGCAACTGCCCGCCAAGATGCTGGCTGGACAGGTTGTGGCGCCGATTGACGGTGACCAGGTGTTTCCCTGCCTGGTAAAGTTCCTGCTGCCGGCCGGCGTTCGCGGCCTGATCGTCGCGTGCCTGCTGGCGGCACTTATGAGTTCTCTGGCGTCGCTGTTCAACTCGAGCGCCTCGCTCTTTACGGTGGACATCTATGAGAAGGTGCGGCCGGGCCGGTCCCGGCAACACCTGCTGACGGTGGGGCGCATTGCCACGGCGGCGGTGGTGCTCCTGGGCATCGTGTGGATTCCGGTCATGGCCAAAGTCTCCGGCGGCGGTCTTTACCAATACCTGCAGAGCGTGCAAGGCTATCTTGCGCCGCCGATCACCGCGGTGTTCTTCCTGGGCCTGTTCTGGAAGCGCATCAACGCGGCGGGCGCGACGTGGGGCCTAGCCGGCGGTTTTGTGTTGGGCATGACCAAGCTCACCCTCCAGGCGTTCTACGGCCAGGGCAAGTGCGAGCACCCGGCATTGCTCGCCGCCATCGGCGACTTCAACTTTCTGTATGCGACCGGGCTTCTTTTCGCCGCCAGCGCCGTCCTCATCATCGCGGCTTCACTCATGACCCCGCCGCCGCCCGAGGAGAAGATCAGGGGATTGACCTACGGCTCGATTCACACCGAAGCGGGTGAGGAAATCCGCCGGAGCTGGGATTGGGGCAACCGGCTCATGGTCGCCGTCATTCTGGTATTTGTAGTGGGCATGTATCTCTATTTCAGCTTCTGGCTGCGATAGGACGCGGGTCCGCGGCCTCCAAGGCTCATCGTGTGAGCCGCGGGATCGCCGACGCGCTCGACGCGCGTCTTGGCGTGGGGCAACCGGCGTTCCGCCATCTTGCCCCCTCGGTCTTTGGGGGGCGCGTTCCAATTCATCGTGGGAGCGCCGACATTCCTGTCGGCCCGACCAGGAGTTGACCCGGGGCCGACAAGAATGTCAGCCCTCCACCCCTCCTTTTGCAGGAAAGTGAAACCACTTTCAGATTGGAACTGCATGATTCTACGACTGGGCAGTCCCCTCACCCCAGCCCTCTCCCCTTCGGAAGGGGCGAGGGGGAGTTGCCGGCAGCGAATGGTGCCATTGCAAACTGGAATCGGTATGAGATGTGCCTGTCTTCAAGCGGGGCAGAACTTTGGTGTTGTGCGTGGCGACGCGCTGGTTCATATTATTCTTCATGAACGTAATACTGCATGTATTCTCGCACGACACGACAAGTTCCCGATGGGCGCCCGCGCTGGCCTGCGGGCTCCGTGGGGTGGCACTGGCCGTGACTCTGCTGGCCGCGTCCGCGCGCGCCGAGACGCATGCGAACCTGCAGGCCGTCAACGCCATCGGCCTCAGCGCGTGGGCGCCCAGCTACCCGCTCACGGTCCAGGGCATCCTGCTCACCGGCCCGGACGAAATGCTGGATTCGACGGCGAACTTCCAGCCGGCTTCCGCCGGCACCATGGGCGGCGAGTGGCAGATCGTGGTGCAGGCGGCGGAGGCGGGCGACCGCGGGGGCACCACCTGCTGGATGGGCCAGAACTACGCGACGCGCCGTTCGCCGGGAGACGACTCCTTCAGTTACAGCAATGAAGCCTGGCTGGCCGAAGTCGCGCGGCTCAACCACGACCCGGCCACCGGCCACGCTTTCCGGAAGGGCGACCTGGTCTCGATCACAGCCAACGGCTCCCTCTTCTATGGCGGCAAGCGGAACATTAATGAAATGCACCGCAACGAGACGAATTACGACTTTACCATATCCCTGGTCACCTCCAACTACGGCCTGCCCGCGCCGGAAGTGCTCTCGCTGACCTCACTCGTGCGCACCAACGACAACAACCCCGCCACGTCCGAGGACATCTTTGACGCCACGCGCGCCACCGGCGGTGAGCATTGGCAGGGCATGCGCGTCCGGCTCAACGGCCTGACGCTCCTGAGCGCGGACGGCTGGAACCCGACCAACACCTGGGGCGACCGCCTCTGCCCGGTGACCGATGGCGAGAACCGGTTGTTCCAGTTGCGCCATCCCCGCTACAGCCTTGGCCCCGCGCCGACCGATGCCTTCGACGCCATCGGCGTTCTTAGCCAGGAAAGCGGCTCGGGTTCGCAGGGTACCAATGGCTACGAATTGTTCGTCCAGGAAATCCTGCCATCGGAACCAGCGGTCCTCAGCATTGCCGCCCAGCCTCCAGCCGTCATCACCTGGCCGGGGTCGCTGGCCAACTACCAGTTGTACTACATCAATAGCGTCGCTGCGCCGGGCCCTTGGGAACAAGTGACAAACGTGCCGGCGCTGGTGAACGATCGCTGGACGGTGATTCTGGATTTGGCCGAAGCGCAGGCTAGGTTCTTCCGATTGCAGCGTGTGCGGTGACGGCTTACAGTGATCCCGTGAGCCGCCGCTTTGATCGTAAGTCCGCGCCCCTTGTCTCCGCACCTGCGGGGTCGCGTGGCTTCACCCTCATCGAGTTGCTGGTCGTCATTGCCATCATCGCGCTGCTGGCGAGCCTGTTGCTGCCGGCCATCGCGCGGGCAAAGGAGAAAGCCCTGGTGGCGAAGGTTCATGCCGAGCTCTACGGCATCGGCCTCGCGCTGCAGATGTACTCCGACGACCACGGCGGCAAAATCCCTCCCGTGCGGGAAAATTGCAACAGCAACCTGCGCGACCATTGGTGCCAACTACCGGTGGAACTGGCCGAGAGCCGCTACCTGCCGCGCAGCGGAGCGGACGGGCGCGAGGCCAACCTGGAGGACCCGTTTGCCCCCGGGCACACCTATAAATATGCCGCGCCGGGCCCGCTGTTGCTCAACGGCGAGCCGGCCGGCAACTACGCGCTCTGGGTGCCCACCAGTTTCCCCAACCTTAAGAGCGACTCCGGCAAGTTCTACTCCCAGCCCGCCGAAAGCCCGGTGCGCTGGGCGCTGTGGAGCCTGGGGCCGCGCCCCAGGAGCCCCCGCAGTCAAAGCAGCCATGCTCCCATGAGCGAACTGACCTGGTACAAACGCGCCGGCGGCGACGGTGTGATTGTGCGCTTCGCCACCCGGGATGGAATGCAATTCAAGAGTCCCTGATCCTATGTCGCCTCCATTCGTCGGCTCCCACGCCGCTGCCACCTCAAGCCTGTGAAAACCCAAAAAAGCCATGGCGTAGTTCGTTTCACCGTCTCCGTCCCGGCCGACCTGGCCAAACAGCTCGACCGGATGACCCGCGAAAAGGGCTATGCCAACCGTTCCCTGGCCGTCGGTGACCTCATCCGCGCGGGCCTGGTCGAGCATCGGCAGAACTACGGCGACCGCGAGATCGCCGGCACCATCACCCTGGTCTATGACCACCACAAACAGCACGTCCAGACCACACTCACGGATATCCAGCACGACCATCACGACATCATTCTCTCCACGCTGCACGTCCATCTGGATCACCACAACTGCCTGGAGGTCCTGGCGGTGCGGGGCAAAGCCCGGACCGTCAAGACGATCGCCGACGAACTGATCGCGGCCAGGGGTGTCAAGCACGGCAAACTGACAGTCACCTCGACCGGGAAGGATCTTCCCTCCTGAGCGGCCACGAGCCGCGGCGCCGTGTCGCGCCGCCAATCCCTGACCGGGGTCATGCGCGAGCCGGGCGGAGATTCTCCCCGCCTATGGCGTCAGGCCTGTACGCGCAAGGCGGCGACAGGATCACTGTCGCCGCCTTAATCAGTTGTGCGCTCTAGCGCTTGCCCTTGCCCTTGGCCTTAGACTTGGCTTTTGCCTTGGCCTTGGCCTTAGCTTTGGGCTTGGCCTCGGCCTTGCTCTTGCGAGCCAAGTCGGCGCGGTGGGCGCGTTCGTAGGTCTGAATGTCCTTGAACCGACCCTTCGCATTCCGGACGGCGTAGAGTTTCTTGCCCTTGCTGCTGCGATGAGTTGTGCGTTGTGCTTTGCCTGCCATTCTGTTTTCCTTTCGTCTCGTTCAGCTGCTTTGTGTTGTTTGTTCTTTCTGCTTGGTTGCCCCGAAGCGGTATGCGGCGGGCTGAACTCGTCTCCGCCTCACTGCTTCGGACGATCTTTTGCATCCAGACTGCGCCAATCATCCAACGCGCGCGCAGCCATGTCCCGGCCGCCCAGCCCAAAGGCCAGCGCGAAGGCCACGGCGGCCGCGCCCAGCGTTAGTCCAAAGGCCAGATTCACAATGTCATCCGCGACACCGGTTTGGCGCAACGCCATGGCGCCCGCGAGCGCCAGAATAACCACCCGCGCCACCAGCGCCAAGCGCCGCGCGTTGCGCGCATCGCTGGCCGAAATGCCTTTCACAACAATCTGCGCCAGCAGCAGGCCAAGCGCGAAGATCAGGACGCCCATGAGAATATGGCCCGCAAACACAATGAAGTCCTGGATCATCACGCCCACGGCCTGGAACCCGAGCATGTCGGCCGCGGTAACCGAAGCCAGCGCGATGATCAGCGCCAGGACCAGCATGCCAACAACCGCGGCGGGCGCCTGCCGGCCTTGCGGCGCCTGTTTGGCCAACCCCAGTGTGACCAACACGTTGTTGAAGCCCACCCCGGCGAGCAGGTTGGTCACGATGCCGGACACCACTTTGCCGATGACGATGGCGATCAGCACCACGATCGCGGCCCCAAGAATGTTGGGCAGCGCATCCATCATCTTGCTGAGCATGTCGCTGGCGGGCTTGGTGATGGCCTCCAACTTCAGCGCCGAGAGCGCGCTTATAAGGACCGGCACGAGGATCACGAAGTAGAGCACCAGGCTGAGCACGCCGGAAAGCTTCTGCTTGCCCAACGACGCCGCCAGTCCCCACTTCTCACTCAAGCGATCCACGCCGGCACTGGCCAGCAGGCTCTGCACGAGCCGCTGCACGATGCGGGCAATAAACCAGCCAATGACCAGGATGGCCGCGGCCGAGAAGATGTTGGGCAGGAAGGCAAACAACTTGTTGAAGAGCGTTGTGAGCGGCTCCAGCAGCGCGTTCATCTCCAGCGCCTGGAGGATCAGCGGCAGAAAAATCAGGAACACCAGCCAGTAAATGACGTCCGCAAACGTCTTGCTCAGCGGCAGGGGCTTGGCTTCCTCACCCGCCGCGCCGCTCAGTTTCTCGTCCATCTTCGTGGCTCGGAGGATGCTTGCGATCACGTTCCTCAATACCGTGGCCAGCACCCACGCCACGAGAATCAGCACGCCGGCGCCGATGAGGCGGGGCAGGAATGCCAGGATCGGCTGCACCAGCGCATTGAGCGGCTCGGATACCATCGTGAGTTTGATCGTGGAGAAGAATGCAATCAACACGATGAGCATGACCAGAAAAAACACCGCCTTGCTCGCCCATTGTTCAATCGGCACCTGCCGCTTGCTTTCAGGGCCGCCCATCCACTGGGCAATCCTGTTGTCCACGGAAGTCTTGCTGAGGAGTTTGCGCGTCACGAAGGCAGCGAAGAGCGCCACTAACCAGCCCCCCACGAGCACCGCCAGACCCGCCAACAGATTTGGCCCGAATTCGGCGAATTGCAGTCTCAGTTGCTCAATCATTTCATTCATACAATTTCCTTGGGTTGTTTGCGTTTCACTATTGCCGGCTCAACTTGCTTGTCAAACGGTTCTGCCCGGCCAATGAACTTCACTTTATCATCGCCATACATATTGCGCAACATAAAAATAGTGGACATTGCGGGCGCGCGGTTTCCCGCCGCCGCGCGCAAGCGCGGCGGGGTGTCAAGTGCGGAAACACGCGGGGCCCCGACTTGCGCCAGCCGGCTGCGTGGTCAATTCATGTGCTTGACGAATTCGTCGGCGCGGGCGATCGAGCGATTCATGGAATCAATGAGCCGCGAGATTTCGTTCTGAATATTGGTGGCCTCGCCCTTGAGCGACGCGATGGCCTGGGCGTTCAGATTATGCTTGAGGTAGAGCACGTAGTCGTTGAACTGGGTCAGCACCGGCGCCATGCTTTGCTCTGCGCTGGTCAATGCGTTGTGCATTTCGTCGTAGCGCCGGCGCGTGGCGTCGAGTTGCTGGCGGCTGGATTCCCGCAGTGACGGGGTGCCAATCTGCTGGAGCTCCTTCTCCCACTCCGCGAACAAATCGCCAGCGACCGTCTCGACGTCGCGGATGCGCTTTTGCACGCTCTGGGCCTGGCTCGCGCAGCCGTCGAAATCGCTCTTGAGCGCGTTGTAGGTCCGCTCCAGTTCGCCGCCGTCGAACTTGGTGATCTCCTTGAGCCGCGTGAGCGCATCTTTGAATTGTTCCTGCGCCTCCTTCTGTTCGTCGCGGGCCTCAGTGACGCGCTTCTTGAGCAGGTCCCGCTTGTGGACACCGAACTTCTCATAAGCGGCATAATAGGTGGAGCGGCAACCGGAGCACATCGTGAGGCAGACCATGACCATGAGGAACCGGCTTAACAGTTGAATCGTGCTTTTCATAATGTTCAGTTCTCACCAACACACCCGCCCGAACGGCTTGCAGAACGGGGCGGCCGACGCTTGCGGCCGGGCAGCGCGCGCGCCGCGGCGCCGCAGACCTGGCTCACACGGGCTACAATTCTGCCGGCATTTTATACTTTCACGGCAGTTTGGCGCGGCCCATACTTTGGCTCAAACTACGGTCTGCTGCGGTTTAACTCAAGCAAAGAAAGACATTGTATGGGCCTGATCAACTATCTGAAGACACAGTTCCTGGATATCATCCAGTGGCAGGACGACTCGCGGGACACGATTTCATGGCGCTTTCCGGATGAGGACAAGGAAATCAAACGCGGGGCGCAGCTCATCGTGCGCGAATCCCAGGTCGCCCAATTCATCTACCTCGGGCAGTTCGGCGACACGTTCGGGCCGGGCAAGCACTCTTTGGTCACTGACAACATTCCGATCCTCTCGACGCTCAAAGGCTGGAAATACGGGTTGGAATCGCCGTTCAAGGCCGACGTGTACTTCGTCAACACGCGGCTGTTCACTGGCAACAAGTGGGGCACGGCCAATCCCATCATGATGCGCGACGCCGATTTCGGCATCGTGCGCGTGCGCGCCTATGGGACCTTTGATTTCCGCGTCGTGGATCCCCAGATGTTCCTCAAGGAGGTCGCGGGCACGGACAATCATTTCCGGCTGGACGAGTTCGCCGACACCATGCGGTCCCGCGTCGTCAGCGTGTTCAGCGATGCCCTGGCCTCGGCGAAAGTGCCGGTGCTGGACGTGGCCTCGCGGTACGCGGAATTGGGCGAGGCGCTGCTGCCGGCAATCAACCCGGCCATGACAGGCAAGTACGGGCTGGAAATCCCAAGCTTCATCGTCGAGAACGTGTCGGTGCCGCCGGAGGTTGAGCAGGCCATTGACAAGCGTTCGAGCATGGCCGCCATCGGCAATCTTAATGACTACGTAAAGTTCCAAATGGCCGAAGCCATGACCAAGGGCGGCGGCGAAGCCGGCGGCATGGCCGGCACCGGCGCGGGTCTCGGCGCCGGCCTGGCGATGGGCCAGCAGATGATGGCCGCCATGACGGCGGGCCAGGTGACTGCGCCGGCGGCTGCCCCGGGGGCCGCGCCGGCCGCCGCCGCCGCGGGCGGACTGCCTGAGCTGCTTGGCACGGCGGACGTCGCGCGCGCGCTGGGCGTCAGTGAAACCGACGTGCTGGCGACTCTGGAAAAGGGCGAGCTCAAGGGCAAGAAGATCGGGGCCACCTGGCGCGTCACCAGAACGGCGCTGGATGAGTTTCTGAAGAGCTGAAGTGCGGCAAGAGAACTGGCGGGCCTGGGGGGTGACGCCCCTCATGCTCCTCGCTTGCCCAGGTGCCAATTTCTGTAACGTGATGCGGGTCTATGGCTGAAGCCACAGCGCAACGAAAATTCTCCTGCCCGGCTTGCGGCGCCGAGGCGCAATGGAATCCCTCCAAACAGGCGCTCATCTGCGCGTTCTGCGGCACCACTTCACCCGCACAGGTAGAACTCGACGCCTCGGGCGAGCAAGTCATCAAGGAGAATGACCTGGTCGCTGCGTTGCGGGCGATTCCGGACAGCGCCCGCGGCTGGCAGGCAAGGAAGACCTCTGTCCGGTGCCAGAGCTGCCAGGCTATCTCGGTCTTCGACCCCGAACGCGTCGGGCAGCGCTGCGATTTCTGCGGCTCTTCGGCGCTCGTCCCGTATGAGGAGATCAAAGAGGCCTTTCGCCCCGAAAGCCTCCTGCCGATGAAGGTCAGCGAAACCCAGGTCCGGGAGACCATCCGCGGCTGGTATCGCAGCCGCTGGTTCGCGCCCAACAAGCTCCGCAAGGCCGCGCTCACCGATACCGTCAAGGGCCTTTATATACCCTATTGGACTTTCGATGCCCGGGTCCACGCCGATTGGACCGCCGAATCCGGCTACTATTACTACGAAACCCAGACCTACCGTGACGCCGCCGGCAAACAGCAGACCCGGCAGGTGCAGAGAGTGCGCTGGCAGCCGTCCGCGGGAACCGTGGACCACTTTTTCGACGACGAGCTCGTGGCCGCCTCGCGCGGGGTGCAACCGGACCTGTTGCGCAAAGTCGGGCCCTTTCCGACGGAGCAACTCAGAACCTACGAGGCGGGTTATCTGGCCGGCTGGGTGGTGGAGCGGTATCAGCTTGACCTGGTGGGCGCGGCGCAGCAGGCGCGCAAGGTGATGGACGGCAAGATGTTCTCCCTCTGCGCGAGAGAGGTGCCGGGTGACACGCACCGGAACCTGCACGTGCGCTCGGACTACTCCGGCCAGACGTTCAAGCACATCCTTGCTCCCGTGTGGCTGCTTACCTACAACTACGGGCCGCGAACCTTTCAAGTGGTCATCAACGGATTCACCGGCGCAATGGCCGGCCGTTACCCCAAGAGCTGGGTCAAAATCCTGTTTGCCGTGCTGGCGGGCCTGCTGGCAATCGGCGTGTTCGCCTGGATGGCCGGACGGTAATCCCCCCCACACCCCCCAGCCGGCGCGCGGGCAGCTTGCCCGCTTAGCCCTTCCAACCTCGCAAGCGGGCAACATGCCCGCGGACCACTCCTCCCTCATCCCCCGCCGCCACTATCCTGTGCCGCGGACACCCCCGTCGTTCCTCCGTTGCTCCTCCCTCCCACCTCCCATCGCCGGTCGGAGGTGGAACGGAGGTAGAACGGAGGAGGGACGGAGGAGCAACGGAGGAATCAGCGGGGGACTACCCCCCAAGGAGGGGGTATGGTGAGGGGGGAACCAGACTCACGCCGTTTCCCAACGGGTCAGGATGTGTGAGCCTCGCCGCCATGCAGCGCCACAGGGCAGCTCCCACATGGCTTAATGGAAAATCTACTAAGCCATGTGCTGCGGGGGTGGCCCGGGGCAAGGACCCTGCCTTGAATACCGAGGCGGCGCGGATTGCCGGTTCCGCCTGCGCGAGCGCGGACTAGTCGTTGGGGACCCAGCCTTTGCCCGGGATGTAATCCCGGCTGCCGGAATGGGTCTGGCATCCTGTTGCCACAAGCAGTGCGGCGGCAAGCACCAACAGCAGACAAATCTTTGACATGGAGGCAATTTAATCCAGATTGATTGCGACGCAAGCGATAGACACCCTGAGCGATATGGCGGAAAAGCAGACATACCTGAAGGGCCAGTTGCTGTTGGACAGCGGCCAACTGCTCGGCTCGTTCTTCCAACGCACGGTGGTGCTGATCTGCCAGCACGACGCCGAGGGCGCATTCGGCCTGGTGCTCAATCGTTCCACCGGCAGCAACGTCGGCGAGATGATCGTCGCCGACCTGCCGGACGAGCTCAAGGGGCGCCCTCTCTACCTGGGCGGACCGGTCCAACCGTCGGCATTGAGTTATCTCCACTCCGACGCGTTCCTCGCCGACGCCAATGTCATGCCGAACCTGAGCCTGGGTCATTCGGTGGATGACCTGGTGGAGCTGGGCGAGGGCTTTTCGCCGACGCGCAAGCTCAAGGTGTTCGCGGGCTATGCGGGCTGGAGCCCCGGCCAACTCGAAGGCGAGATGAAACGCAAGGCGTGGCTGACGCATCCCGCGTCGCTCGAACTGGTGTTTGACGCCGCCCCCGAGCAACTCTGGCAGGAGATTCTGCGGCGGAAGGGCGGATTATACAGGCTGCTGGCGCAGTCGCCCGAGGACTTGTCGCAGAACTGAGGGCGGAGGGAAGGACCAGCGCGGAGGCACGCTTCTCGCCACGGCTGATTCAAGAAAAGCAGTAAGCCTTAATGCGGGTTGGAAGGAGCGTTAGAAAAAGCTGGACAACCTTTGCCCGCCATGCTGTTTTTGGAGCATGGCACAGCCGATTCGACTACCCAACGCC
>Ga0209201_1000492_pt1 | contig 54973 bp, 41 predicted proteins | sample AD_UKC055_MetaG_FD_184411 | JGI IMG/M metagenome (GOLD analysis project Ga0209201, IMG submission 184411) | Active sludge microbial communities of municipal wastewater-treating anaerobic digesters from USA - AD_UKC055_MetaG (SPAdes) (version 2) | ecosystem: Engineered > Bioreactor > Anaerobic >... | reverse complement strand
GCCGGGCGCGCCACAACGTCATCTGGTTCAACCGAACCTGGATGGGATGGGCAATGTCCGGTGGCGGAATGCGGTCTTCCGGGAATAGGGTCATTTGCCGCACCGTATCGTCGGCCCCGTCCAGCACGTCCATCGCCGAACACCACTGCGCACGTTGTGAATCGTTGATCTCCCCCAAGTACAGCACTTGGCGCTTCAGCACACCCCGGCGGGTCCGGATGCTCTCGACAATGCTCCAGTAGCGATGCTCCTTGCCGTCTTTGAAACGACGATGACACTTCAAATACATGCCCACATTTTTGCATGCTCAAGCAGGGAGTCAATAGACGAGGTCTGCCCCACAAGCCATTTTGAAGCATCAACCCTTGTAAACAAAGGGCCAAATCATGGTCCGCACCTCAAAAATAGGGTTCTTCGTAAAATTTTATGGAATGAATTGGCTCTGACCTCAAAAATTTGGTGGCTCAGTCGTCTTGCTACATATTAAAGAACGGCAGGATTTCTTAATTAATCTCTCGATAGCGTTGGGATTTGGTGTGCTGCGCCCTCCGCTTCGCGAGAATGGGCCTCCCATAGCTCGTCGGAGCGGAGTGGAGGGCGGGGCGGTGCGATGCCGTAATTACCATAAAATTCTACGAAGAACCAGTTTTTCGGAAAAATGGCGGACACGCCAAATTGATTGTCGAGGAATCCGCAAGCGAGTCGCGGGAACCGCTGGCGATCAGCTCAAGGCCAGTTTGGCGGTGCCGCCGAGAACTTGCGGCAAGGGTTGAAAGGCCCCGCTGTGCCGAGTGGCACCCGTGCTTCTGGCTTTTTTAGCAGCGACTAGAAAAAGCCTTTGCCGGATGCCACCGCCTTCTGGAGTTGGCCGGGCAATATGCCGCTGGCGCCATTCAGGCTACATGAACTCAACACAAATCCGCCTCGGCGCCGCGCCATTCCTGGCCCAACCACCAGAAAAAGAAAAAGTAAGGCGCTTGCCCGGATGGGCGTGGCGGCATGGATTTTTCGCAAGCGCCCCACAAAACGCTTGAAAAATATGGTCGGCTGGCGGACAGTCGCCACCCGGAACTGCATACAAATTAAGGATATAGATTATGGCAACGAAATCCCGCATCAGCGATCAAGTTCTCAAGGGGCCCGAACGCGCACCGCACCGCTCGCTTCTGTACGCGCTGGGTCTTTCGCGCGAAGAAATGAACCGCCCGCTCATCGGCGTGGTGTCTGCCTTCAACGAGATTATTCCCGGCCACATCCATCTGGATAAAATTGCCGATGCCGTCAAGGCGGGTGTCCGCATGGCGGGGGGTACGCCCATTCTGGTGCCGGCGATTGGCGTCTGCGACGGCATCGCCATGGCCCACCCCGGGATGTATTACTCCCTCCCCTCCCGCGAACTGATTGCCGATTCAGTCGAGACCATGGCTTTGGCTCACTGTTTTGACGCCTTGGTGCTCATCCCCAATTGTGACAAAATCATCCCCGGAATGCTCATGGCCGCAGCGCGCATCAACATCCCGGCCATTGTCATCAGTGGCGGCCCCATGATGGCCGGCGATCTCGATGGTCGCCATCTCAGCTTGTCCAACATGTTTGAGGCGGTTGGCGCATGCAAGGCGGGCAAAATCAGCCAAAACGAACTGACCGACTACGAAGAAACCGCTTGTCCCGGCTGCGGGTCCTGCTCCGGCATGTTTACGGCCAATTCCATGAATTGCCTGAGCGAAGCCATCGGAATGGCCCTGCCCGGCAATGGGACCATTCCGGCGGTGGCCGCCGCCCGCTACCGCCTGGCCAAGCAGGCCGGCATGCAAATCATGCAGGTGCTCGCCAAGAATTTGCGCCCGCGCGACATCATGACCAGTGACGCTTTTACGAACGCATTGCGTGTGGACATGGCTCTAGGCTGCTCAACAAATAGCGTGCTGCACTTGTGCGCCATCGCTCATGAAGCGGGCGTGCCCATGTCGCTGGATCGCATCAATGCCATCAGTGCCACCACCCCCAACCTCTGCCGTTTGAGCCCCGCTGGCCCCGACCACATCCAAGACCTGCATTTGGCAGGCGGCGTGCCGGCGGTGATGAAAGAATTGGCCGCAGCCAAATTGCTGAATACCAAGCTGATGACGGTGACCGGCCAAACGGTCGGCCGGAACATCGCGGGTGCGGCCAACCGCAATCCAAGTGTGCTGCGCCCAGTGAAAAATCCGTTCAGCCCCACCGGCGGTATTGCCGTCTTGAAGGGCAACATCGCCCCGCGCGGCAGCGTGGTGAAGCGCTCGGCGGTCGCACCGGAAATGCTGGTTAAAACCTGCAAGGCGCGTGTCTTCGACAGCGAGGAAGCCGCCATTGCCAGCATCTACGCCGGCAAAATCAAAAAGGGCGATGTGGTGGTCATTCGCTACGAAGGCCCCAAGGGTGGCCCCGGAATGCGTGAAATGCTATCGCCCACCTCCGCGCTCGCCGGTATGGGGCTCGACAAGGATGTCGCGTTGATTACTGACGGCCGTTTTAGCGGCGCCACGCGCGGTTCGGCCATCGGCCACGTGGCTCCGGAAGCCGCCAGCGGCGGGCCCATCGCCCTCGTGAAAGAAGGGGACAAAATCTCTATTGATATTCCCGCGGGCAAATTGAACCTCCTGGTTTCCGCCGCCGAACTCAAAAAACGCGCGGCCAAACTCAAGCCCTTCAAGCCGCGTATCACCACCGGCTGGCTCGCGCGCTATCAGCGCTTGGTCGGCCCAGCGGACATTGGCGCGGTTTTGCAGTAACGCAGCCCCCCCCAGTCGCCATCGCGTCTTGCGCGATGGCGGCTTTGCCTTCACGCCGGCGGATGCTTTGCTTTCGCCCGTGCGCATGGTATCTTCCGGCCCATGAATCGTTGGCGGCAAATCCTTGGCCTTTCGATGGCCTTGTTTTTCGTTCAGGAGTTTTCCATGGCACAGAATCCCGTTGATTCCCTGCAAGCGGCGCAAACCGGCATCCGACGTGTGGTGTTGGACAATGGTCTGGTTGTGCTCCTGAAACAGGACCGCAGCGCGCCACTGGTGGCCATTCAATACTGGGTCAATGCGGGTGCAATCCATGAAGGTGCGCAACTGGGCGGAGGCCTCTCACATTATCTGGAACACATGGTGTTCAAGGGCACGGCCAAGCGCGGCCCCGGCCAGGTGTCCAAGGAGATTGCGGATATCGGCGGCGAGATCAACGCCTACACGTCCAACGACCGCACGGTATTTCATGTGGTGCTGCCCTCGGCGCACTGGCTGGTGGGCTTGGACGTTTTGACGGATGCCGTATTCCATCCATCTTTCCCCGCCGAAGAATGGGAGCGCGAGCGCGAAGTCATCCTGCGCGAAGTGGACATGGGCGAAGACGACCCCATGCGCGTGTTCAGCCGGCTAGTCAATGAAACCGCCTTTCGGGTGCATCCCTACCGCGTGCCGGTGATTGGCTGGCGAGATATCCTCATCACCATGAACCGCGATCACTTGGTGGCCTACCATCAACGCCACTATTCCCCGGACAACATGATCTTGGCCATCGTGGGCGATGTGGCGCTGGATGATATGGAAGCTGCCGTCCGCGAACAAATGCGCGAGATTCCGCGCACACCACGCGAGCCGGTATTGATCCCTGCCGAACCGCCGCAATTGGCCGAGCAATATGGCCGCAAAACCGGCCCCTATAACGTCACCCGCGTGGGCTGGGTTTTCCACGGCACCGATTTGGCCAATGCCGACGCCCCGGCCCTCGATGTGTTGGCTTCGGTGATCGGCTCCGGACGCGCCTCCATCTTGGTCAAAAAGTTTCGCGAAGAGGAACAGTTGGTGCTGGATATCGAGGCATGGAACTACACGCCGAAAGAACCCGGCCTGTTTGGCATTACCTTCGAATGTGAGCCTGCACAGGAAGCGGCAGCGCTGGCGGCCTTGCGCGCGGAAGTTGCTTCTTGGCACAGCACGTTGATGGACCCCGCTCGTATTGAACAGGCGCGCCGGGAAGTCCTCGCCGGGGCCATCCAAACCCTGACCACCATGGAGGGCCAAGCCCAGTCCTTTGCTTCCGGCGAGTTTTATACCGGCGACCCGCGCTTCAATGAAACCTACTTGAATCTCGTCCAGCAGGTCACCCCAGCCGATTTGCAGCGGGTGGTCCAAAAATATCTGCGCCCGGAGAACGGATCGCTGGCAATTCTCGCGCCTGCGTCCGAAGAACCCACCACCCAAGCCCCGGCAACTTCCAAGGATGCCGCCATCCAGTTGCACACCCTCGCCAACGGAATGCGCTTGCTGGTTCGCGAAGACCCCCGCTTGCCGATGGCGTATGTCTCCGTGGTCATCGGTGGCGGCGTTTTGGGCGAACAGGCCGGTCAAGCAGGTATTTCTCAACTGACGGCCGAATTGCTGCTCCGCGGCACATCGCAACTTTCTGCGGCCGAGTTGGCCAGCAAGCTTGAATCGCGCGCGGTTTCGCTCAGCGCTTATTCCGGCCGCAACACCTACGGCCTCAATGCTGCGGGACTTTCCGAAGATTTGCCGCTCATGTTGAACACCGTCGCGGAATGCCTGATAGACTCGCAGTTCCCCGCCGATGAAATAGAAAAGCAACGCGCCTTCCAGTTGGCTGATATTCAGCGCTCGCTGGAAAAACCCATGACCCACGCCCAACAAATGGTGCGCGACGCCTTTTTTCCCGGCCACCCCTACCAGTATTCCAGCTTGGGCAACACTGAAAGTGTCAGCGCATTGACCCGTGATGACATTGTCGCGCACCATCGCCGCTTGTTGGTCGGTTCCAATGTGGTGGTGGCTGTTTTTGGCAATATCAACGCCGCGGAAGTGGTGGCACAGGTTGAAACGGGTTTTGCGCCACTGCCCCCCGGCGTCGCCCCCACTTGGCCCAAGTTGCCAGATACTGTGACCGAACCTGCGCAATTGGAAAAAGGGCTGCCCTTCAAACAAACCGTCATTGTGCGGGCATGGCGCGGCATTGCGGCGGGCGATCCCCGCGAAGACGCACTGTCGGTTCTGGCCGACACCCTGAGCGGCCTGTCCTCGGATTTGTTCATCGAAGTGCGTGATAAACGCGGTCTGGCCTACTACACCGGGGCGTCGCAATTGACCGGCCCGGTGGGTGGTCTCTTCATGATTTATTCCGGCACCACGACGGAAGGCCGCACGGAAGTGTGCCGGCAAATCCAGGTACAGACAGACCGATTGAGCCAGTCGGGTCCGCGGCCAGAAGAGTTCGCTCGTGCGGTTGAACAAATGGTCGCCGGCCAAGCGCGCAGCCTGCAGAATAACTCCGGCTTGGCGCAACAATGCGCCATTGATGAACTGCTTGGCTTGGGCTGGCAGCATTCGTTCCAGATGATTGAACGCCTACGCCAATTGCAGCCGGAGGATGTGCGCGCGATCGCACAAACCATCTTCGGCAATGCAGGCGATGTTACTGTTGTGGTGTTGCCGGCAGACATTCCGTGACCCCCGGTAGCCAGCGCAAGGCGGCAATCGCCATTCTTGCCCTGCTGGGCGGCGGATTGCTTATTTGGTTTTGGCCGGACGTGCGCGCGCTGCTGGCACGCGTGCGGTGGGCCGATATTGAGCAGACCGTGCGCGAGGCAGGCCCGTGGGCACCTGTTTTGTGTATTGTGCTGGACGCTGTATTCACCGTGTTCAGTTTGCCCACAACACTGGTGGGTGTCTTGATTGCGCTGCTTTATCCTATCGTCTGGGGGCTCCTGCTGTGCCTCATCGGGCTTGGGCTCGGCATGAGCGCCACCTTTCTCCTCGCCCGGTATTTGCTGCGCGACTGGTTGGCACGCCGGATTGGCCATACCCGCTTGTTTGATTACTTGGAAGCCAATATGCGGCGGGAAGGTTGGAAGGTCGTGCTCTTTACACGCCTGCTCCCGATCAACCCCTTCAGTTTTCTGAATTATGCCTACGGCCTCACCAGCATCCCTTTCCACCATTATTTACTGGCTTCGGTAATCGGTGTGATCCCCAACGTGCTGGCGTTATTGTGGACCGTGCGCGCGGCGGGGCAACTGGCCCGCGGACAAGCTGATTGGCGCGTCCTGGCCATCCTGTTTGCTGGCGCCGGGTTGTTCGCCATTATGGCGTGGTTGCCAAAGCTTTTGCGAAAAAATCCCTCGTTGGCACAGCTTCCGCTCACCCACAATCAGGACTTGCTGGCGGATGACCCTCCCGAATGAGTCCACTTCCGTACAGGGATTTTTTCTGTTTCCAAGGTTGCAACAATCCGGGCGGCGTGATAGGTTGCGGCTTGTCTTCAGGGCGTGGTGAAATTCCCGACCGGCGGTACAGCCCGCGAGCCAATAGGCAGACAAGGTGCGATTCCTTGGCCGACAGTTGAAAGTCTGGATGGAAGAAGACGTTGCGCGATTGGTTCGCGTTTGCGCCCGGAGACAGAAAGGTCTTCGGTTTTTTTATGGTTGATCTCAAGCAAGATCCGGTCTTCTGCACGGTCGAAGAAGCGTTGGCGATCATCCGCGACGGCAAAATGCTGCTGGTGGTGGATGACGAAAGCCGCGAAAATGAAGGCGATTTGGTCGTCGCCGGCGAAAAAGTTACCCCGGAAGCCATCAATTTCATGGCCACCTATGGTCGCGGCTTGATCTGTGTGCCCATGGAGGAACAGCGGCTCTGCAAACTTGGCCTTTGCCGAATGGTGCCATTGGAACAACAGGACCAGTTTCGGACGGCATTCACCATCTCCGTGGACGCCCGCGAAGGCATTACCACCGGAATTAGCGCCTTCGACCGTGCCCACACCGTGAAAAAACTGGCCGATGAAAAATCTTCAGCTTGCGATTTTATCCGCCCGGGCCATATTTTCCCCCTGCAAGCGGTGCCCGGAGGCGTCCTGCGGCGCACCGGCCATACCGAGGCATCGGTGGATTTGGCGCGTTTGGCCGGCCTCAAGCCCATCGCTGTCATTTGCGAAGTGATGCACGACAACGGTGAAATGGCCCGGCTGCCCGATCTTGTACCCTTTGCCCAAAAGCATGGCCTGCGTATTTTGACCGTGGCCGATTTGGTGGCGTGGCGGCGCGCGCGCGAGCGGCTGATTAGGCGCGACACAGTCGTCAAACTGCCCACCGACTTTGGCGAGTTCATGCTGTACCTGTACGTGGATGAAACCTCCAACGAACACCACGTGGCACTTGTGTATGGCGAGCCCGCCAAACAAGACGCCCCCTTGGTGCGTGTGCATTCGGAATGCCTCACGGGGGATGTTTTTGGGTCGCACCGTTGCGACTGCGGCGACCAACTGCACGCCGCCATGCGCCAAGTGGTTGCGGCCGGCCATGGCGCCATCCTGTATATGCGCCAAGAAGGCCGCGGCATTGGCTTGGTGGCCAAAATGCAGGCCTACGCCCTGCAAGAACAGGGCTATGACACCATCGAGGCAAACCTGAAGCTGGGGTTCCCGGCGGACTTGCGCGACTACGGCGTGGGCGCCCAAATGTTGCTTGATTTGGGCATCACTCGTCTACGCTTGTTGACCAACAACCCGCGCAAAATTGTGGGTATCCAAGGCTATGGAATCGAAATTGTCGAGCGGGTGCCCATCGCGTTCCCGCCCAACGAGGACAACGCCAAGTATCTCAAAACCAAGAAGGATAAAATGGGTCACATGATCTGACCTGGAAAGGGAGCCATGAACTATAAGGAATATAGCGGGCAACTCAATGCCAAAGGCCTGAAAATCGGAATTGTAATTAGCCGGTTCAATGACTTATTCACCGGCCAATTGCTCAAGGGCGCCTTGGACTGCCTCGCGCGCCACGGAGCCGACGAAAAGAATGTCGAGGTGGTGTGGGTGCCCGGCGCGTTCGAACAACCGCTCGCGGTAAAAAAACTCGCGCAAACCAAGAAGTTTAACGCGGTACTGGCATTGGGCGCCATCATTCAGGGCGCGACGCCCCACGCCGGCCTGATCGGCACTCAAGTGGCTCGCGCATTGACCCAAATTAGTCTGGAAAGCGGCGTGCCGGTGGTGGATGGCATTGTGACGGCTGAAAATCTCGACCAAGCCATTGAACGCTGCGGCAGCAAGTCAGGCAACCGCGGCTGGTTGGCCGCCCAGACCGCCATTGAAATGGCGTCGTTGTTTCAACAATTGCCCTAGTCAGTCGCAGTTTTGTTTGTCGTGGGTGCGTCACCCGCAAAGTAGAAAGGATGCCTCATGGGAAGTCGCCACGAGGCCCGTGAATGGGCATTGCAGTTCCTGTTTCAATCGGAGTTCAACCGGGAAGAATCGCTCGCGGAAGGGTTCAAACTGTTCTGGGAACACTTGAATGAGCCCCCGGCAGGCACGGGCGGCCAACCGGCGGCCAAAGTTGACAAACAACGAACCAAGGCGCGCGAGTTCGCCGAAGAATTGGCGCGTGGGGTCATTGCTCATCACCAGGAAATTGACCCGCTGATCGCAAAATACGCGGAGAACTGGGAAATCTCCCGGATGGGAACCGTGGATCGCAATGCCATGCGCATTGCGGTTTATGAAATGCTGTATCGGCACGATATCCCCCCGGTGGTGTCCATCAACGAGGCTGTCGAATTGGCGAAGGCCTATAGCTCCGTTGAGTCTGGAAAATTTGTGAACGGCATTTTGGACCGTATCCGCAAAGGCCTTGACCGTCCCGCGCGCGATGCCAACCGTGGTTCAACACCTCCACAAGGTTAGCCGAGATGGGCTCTTGGTTCGATAGTTTGCGAAAAACCCGCGCACGATTTGCCGATGCGCTGGCCGGCATTTTCTCTTCCACACGCGCCGATCCTGCCTCAATTGAAGAACTGACCGATTTACTCATCACCGCGGATGTTCCCATGCGGTTGGTCACGGAATTGACCCACGAGTTGGAACGAACCTCCTCCCGTAAAGAACCTCTGCTGGCGACATTTGAGCGGGTGCTAGTCACTGCCTTGGGAGAGAATCCCCAGTGGAGTTGGTCCACACAACCTAAACCTGTTGTAATTTTATTGGTTGGCATCAATGGTTCCGGCAAGACCACAACGGCTGCCAAACTTGCCCGTCAAGCACAACAGGCTCATCGCAACCCATTGCTGGGCGCCGCAGATACCTTCCGGGCGGCGGGTTCTCATCAACTGAAGTTGTGGGCCGATCGTGTTGGCTGCGAATCGGTAATTGGCGCTACCGGCGCCGATGCTGCCGCCGTGGCCTATGATGCCATTGACGCCGCCGTGGCCCGCCACTGCGACACAATTATTGTGGACACCGCAGGACGGATGCACACCAAAGAGCCCTTGATGCGCGAGTTGCAAAAAGTGCGCGCCGCCATGGCCAAACGCCTGCCGGAGGCACCGCACCACACATGGGTGGTTCTGGATGCCATGCTGGGGCAAAATGCCGTGGTGCAGGCCCGGCAATTTCATGAAATCACCCCTTTGTCCGGAGTGATTGTGACCAAGCTGGACGGAAGTTCAAAAGCAGGTTTTTTGTTTGCTGTCCGCCAAGAATTGAATGTGCCCATTCTCTTTGCTGGTCTCGGCGAAGGCATGGATGATTTGGCGTCATTCGATGCCACACAATTCGTTCGCGCTTTGCTGCAAACAGAGGGTGCCACGTGAACTTGGCCTCCGATCAAGTTTGGATGCAACAAGCGCTGGCGATGGCGCGCCGGGGACTTGGCTTGACCCGCCCCAACCCGCCGGTGGGCGCGGTAATCGTCAAAAATGGCCGCAAGATCGCACAGGGTTATCATCGTCGCGCGGGGGGGCCGCACGCGGAAATCGTGGCTTTGCGACAAGCCGGTTCGGCTGCGCGTGGCGCCACTCTTTATGTGACTCTTGAGCCTTGCTCAACCCATGGGCGTACCCCCCCCTGCACGGAGGCTATTTTGCGGGCCGGTATTGCACGCGTAGTGGCCGCCACCACTGACCCTAATCCCAAACACGCGGGGCGTGGGTTGCGTTTGCTGCGCAAGGCTGGTCTGGAAGTGCGGCTTGGTGTTTGTCGTGTTGAAGCAAACACCCTCATTGCTCCTTTTGCCTGTCACATGCTGCACCACCGCCCATTTTTCACCCTAAAGCTGGGCCTTTCAGTAGATGGACGGATCGCCGACCACACCCATTCATCGCGCTGGATCACCGGCCCGGCAGCCCGCAAGGAAGTTCAAGCCCTGCGCCGTGCGGCTGATGCCATCATGGTGGGCGCGGGAACCGTTCGGCATGATAATCCCTCTTTGTGGCCACGTCCCGATGGCCAGCGCAACCCATGGCGAATCATTATCGCTGGCAAGGGCCCCCTCCCCCTTGACGCCCAGGTTTTCAACGATGAGCATGCCAAACGTACGATAGTTGCTGCTCCCCGCGGTTGGCAGCCGTCATGCGCCCAAATAATTCGCGGTAAAGGGGCCGCTGTTTTAGAGTTGCCAGCCAAGAGTCTTCTTGCCTCCTTGGCTCGGGAACTCGGCAATCTTGGAATCATGCATGTGTTGTGCGAAGGTGGCGGGATTCTTGCTGGTGATCTCCTTCAGGCTGGCCTGGTGGACGAACTCTGCATTTTCTTTTCCCCCGTGCTCATTGGCGGCCCCGTTGGCGCAATGGGCCTGGCTCAATGGAAATTAAATGTGGCCCCCCGCTTTTCGCTCCGGGAAAGCCGACGCGTTGGCCACGATCTTTTTATCCGAATGACCCCAGCCACAGCGGAGCGATAAATGTTTACCGGACTTATTCAACAAATCGGACGTTTGACCGAGATAACCTTCCAAGGCGATGCGGGGCGGCTTTCATTAATGGCCAAGTTTACAGCTCCCTTGCAGATTGGCGAGAGCATTGCCATCAATGGCGCTTGCCTGACTCTGGTGGCGCAGCAGGAAGACCTCCTCACTTTTGATGTATTGCGTGAGACATTTGAAAAGACGGGCCTACGCGGGAAGCCCAAGGGGGCCCCGCTCAACTTGGAACGGGCATTGCGAATGGGCGATCCTCTCGGTGGCCATCTGGTGAGCGGCCACGTTGACGGCATTGGCCTGCTTCAACGCATCACGGCAGCGGGTCGCGACAAGGTTCTGCAGGTTCACGCACCCGCCTTGATCAATGAGATGGTACCCAAAGGCTCAATTGCCATTGATGGAGTCAGTCTCACCCTTGTGGAAGTACGCTCGGCTGATGGCGTTTTTACGGTTCACGTCATTCCCCATACTTGGGATAATACCGCCTTTAACAGCCTGCGCCCCGGCGATCAGGTGAACTTGGAAACCGACATGCTGGGCAAGTACGTCCGGCAAGCGCTGTTCAACGCCGCCCAAAATTCCGCGGTGTCATGGGATAAATTGCGTTCCGCCGGCTTTCTACCCTGATCAGCCCATCTACAAGCTGATTTCTTCATTAAGTCCCCCGCCAAGCTCCAACGCAAAACAGCCGAGAACGAAGTTTTCAAACTGTGGGGGCGCGATAAGGAAAATCCCCCATTGTTGAATTTGTTCCATCTGCAATTCCCGCCCGCTCGGCGTCATTCGCAACTCTGCACTGGGGATCACAATTTGGTTCCAACCCTGCGTGATGGCCATTTCTCGTTGAAATCTGTCCGCATACGGCGGATTGCCACGTTGATCATCCACCCGAATAGCGCAAATAGTCGGCATGGCGTTTGGCCAGTAAATGCTGCCCCGCAAGGCGGTAATACCTCGCCAGTCACAATGGAAAACTGGCCGAAATAACCCGGGGTATTCGACCTCTTCCCCCGATGAGTTGGCCCTAAAACAGAATTTTGAGAAATCCAGCGGCTGAACCTGGCCACCTTGTTGTGTCCACCCCTGTCTGGCCCAGATAGATTGAGGGTCCAACAAAACAGGAAATGCACGCGCCTCTTGGGCCAACAGTGTGCCGATCCATAGAGGGGGGATAAGCGCAAGTCCTAGGAGTACCGCTACGCGCAGCTTCGAGTGCAACTTCGCTGTGCCGATCGCGCCTGTTGCGCCTAACAGCCCATAAAACCAATCGGACCATTCCGCAGATCGGCCAATTTTCAGTTGCCACATTTCAATCAGGCCAGCCAGAATCGCAAGGCCAAACCACAATTTCAAGCCCCTAAGTCTTGCGGGAGCGCATTGGGCAAGTTGCCACGCCAAGACTGTGAACAAAATGACATGGCTGGTCCCGCTTACCATACGCCACAAGGGACTGTCATCCGAATGCGGCAACGGCACAACAAGAGGTGCAACCATGACCACGCTGATAAGCCATGGCAACCACCTGCCCCCCGGGTGATTGGGCATGGTTATTCCTCGTAAACCATTATTCGATACCACCGGGTGCGGCGGAGATAGGACGTGCGGTCTTCAAACGTATACTTCAATTGCGAACCACCACTGGGGATCACAAAGTTGCTACGGTTGATTTGTGCCGGGCCATTGTACTTCTCATCCCAGGTCACCCATGTCTGCCCGAAATCATCAGAATATTCGACCACGTATCGTCGTCCCTGCACCCCACCCTGCCAATCAAAACGAATGCGGCCAGAAGATGGGTAGACTTTCAAATACGCCGGCGGCAACCAACGCACCAAGAAACAGGTGTCGCTCATATCCACTATGTTGGTGTTGCTTTGGCTGATTACACGCCAGCGGCCTCCGGCCGTCTGATACTCGATTCCTGCCCGCCAGATATAATATTCCTGATAGGCATTAACGTTGGTCAGGGTGGTCCAGGTTTCTCCGCAATCGCCCGACCATTGGACGGACACCATTTCATTGGTATCAAGCAAATGAGCAGACCAGACCCATGGCCACACTTGATCTTCTTGTGTTACCATCAGGGGTTGCTCATTCATCGTCCGGGCATACAATTCGATATCAATTGAACCTTTGCTCGCCTGTACTGTATTTCCATACATTCCTATATTGATGCGTTGTCCATTGTCCTCAGGCTCTTGGCTGTAATCTGCGGCAGGATTGCCATGATCCACGGCCCAAGAAGTTATGCCGTCGGTTGTCCAGCCGGAGTCCGTCCAGCGACCATATTCCGACAATGGATGGAAATCGCCTAAATCCAAATTGGCCAGATCGGCATTGGTGATGGCGCTGCGGAAGTCGCGATTCATTTCCAACTGCCACCGGCGCAGATCATTGGTTGCGCCAGCAAAGAACCCGCTGCCGGATTCTTCGTCACCAAAGTCATACAAGTTGTAATCCAAGATTGCTTGTGCCAGCAGTGACGTAGCCGAACCGATTGCATAGGCATAGGATCCAGGAGCGGGAATAAAGATATTATTCCGCAGGGTGACAACTTCGGTGTTGCCCAGTTGAATCCCCGCCAGAGACGTATTGACGAATGTGAGGTTTTCCAAAATGGATGTGCGGGTGTTGCTCAAGCTAATGCCCATTTCGGCATTCCAAAAACCAGAATTACGAATGTCCGTATTTCTTGTCCCCAGCGCCTGAATACCAATGCCAACATCATGCAGGACAAGGCCGGATGCCCTGACCCCCACATTGGATTCCAACCCGATGGCCCTGTTGACGCCGCTGATTGAAAAATCTGTCAGCCGGATGCGCGATGCCTTCACATCCAGACCCATCGCTGGGTAGTTCGTCTGCCCCAATCGCACGAGTTGGGTGGCATAGGGGTCATTCGTGTTGCCACGGATCACAACATCGGCAGTTTGGTTGCCACTACGCGACCAGATTACCTTCACATCGGATGTGCTGGCATAGGTTCCGGTGTCAACATAGACCGTATCGCCGCCTTCCAAGTCATAGGCATCCAGAATGGCCTGCAATGTTGCTTTCGGCGCCGAGTTGCTCAAGCCGCTGTTGGAATCACTGCCTACTGCCGTGCAGTAGAGATCACCCAACAAGCTGGAGTCGTTTACAAAGAACTTATGAGTGTGATTACGCAACTGGAAGGGATGATCGGTTTGATCCGATGTCCCGGAGGCATCCTCGGCGACAACGCGCCAATAAGCGGCAAAGCTATCCGGGAAACCAGTCGTGTCCCACGGATATGATTCATCAGTTGCGTTTACCCCCGTAGCAATGGTGTGCCAAGCGCTGCCATCATAGTATTCCAAAGAGACGGTCTTGCCACTGGCATTGCCGGCCAACCAGCGCAGGGTCACGTTGCTTCCCTTCAATACTCCGCCATCGTTTTGGGTCACGGCAGTCAGCCAGAAATTCGTAATACTCTTGCTGGCCTCAAGAGTACGTCCATAGGCGCCAAGGTTGGGGCGGTAGCCATGGGGACCGATTTCGTCGCCTGTTCCGATTTGCGGATTGCCTGCGTCAATGGCCGGCGAGTGCTGTGGGTCAATGTCCCAATCCTTAAAAATCGGGCTCCACCGACCCATCTTGGAATTCAAGTGGAAGTCGCCAGCAGCTTCATTTTGGAATAGTGGCTCAATGGCCAAGCTGTTTGCATCGCGGCCCGAAGCGGCCTGCCAATAACCCAGTGTTTCCCATCGGCCCTCCTTGATCCCCACCCAGGCAGAATCGCGAGCCACAAAGTTGTTCCAGTCTGAAATCAATCCGCCATCGTGCCAGGCCAACACGCTATTGCTGTCACTTCCGCCAGCGACGAGAATATTGTGCCCCAACCGAAGGGTTCCTGCACCCAGTTTACCTACGGCCGTACCGCGAGTCGCAACCACTGTCGAATTGGAGACAGTAGCCCCAAGCGCATTTACAACCAAGGCAGTGGTCAAGTTATTTGTCGTGAACACGACCGAATTGAGCAAGGTAATATTGGTGCCCACCAGTGAGGCTTGTCCCCAACGCTGCTCCATGCGTTCGATTCGGTTATTGCTTCCTGAAAACGATAAGTTGCCCCGATCAAGCTGCAGCTTTTTGAATACAGCATTTTCGCCGTTAATCGTCACCGTGCCGTTGGTCACCCAGAGATTACTGGCAGTAATGGAGTCACCCAAAAATCGAACCGATTCGCCAACGAAGCCCAAGTCGCGGATATCTATGTGATTGGCTTCCATGAACATGAATGCCCCAGCAGTAAATCGATTGGTGGCCACGATCCAACTCCCCGCAGGATTAGTACTCCCGCGAACAATGACGGGGGTATTGGTCGTGCCACCGTCGGACACCTGCCAAATAATTGGACGATTGGTGTCGGTCATGTAATGGATTCCCGTGTCAATCAAAACCATATCCCCCGGTTCGATATCAATATCCTCCAGCAGCGCATTAACGGTCAGCTTGGGTGCCCGAGCGTAATATCCGGGATTAGTGTCGCTGCCAATCGCAGTCGTATAGACATCGTTGACCGTGCTCAAATCATTCACGTAATACTTGAAGGGGCTGTTTCGGAGGCCAAACGGCCGGTCGGTTGCGTCCCACACATTGGTGTCATTGAGCAGGAAAATTCGCCAATACTCTGCCGGGCTCGACGTCCAGCGCTCGGTGCCATCCACGTTGCGGAGGTCGCTCTGCCAATAGAATGCACCATCGCTTACGGTAGCCTCGCCGATTTTCAACCAATTGCCATCGTACGAATATTCCAACTGAACTTTGGTATTGGTCGGAATTAAGGAACTATAGCCCCAAGTAAGTACAGTATCACCAAAAAGGATACCGCCCGACATTGCTGTAATCGCTTGCAGCCAGCGATTAGTATTGCTCTTGCTCGCCTCTGCCGTGTTGCCATAGAGGCCGATATTCCGCCTGGTGCCGTTCGGTGCCGGCTCGCTCGTCCAGCCCGTAGTCGGTGCCCCCATGTCAATCAAAGGAGAAAATACTGGTTGGCCATTAACTGGCGGATCCTGCACCCATCCCACGCCAAGCTGATAACGACCGGCAGAGCTCTTAAGATGGAAGTCGCCAGTTGCCGCGTCGGCAAACAAAGGATCGGTGTGCAAGGAATAGCGGTCAATAGGCGCCTTGGCCCTGACCCACTGAGGTAAAGATTCATACTGCACGCCATCAATCGAAGCCATTTGGGCCCCATTGGTGAGAAAATAGGCGTTATAATTAGCCTGGATAGTGATGTTCGTTGGCGACTCATAACAATAGCTCGCCAGTCCGAAAGCACTCACTACGGAATTGGTGATCCCCAAATCAGCGCCCGAGCCCAAAGAGACGGCAGATGCTGCATTGGACCACAAAACGCAACTTTCGATCATCGCCTTGCCTTGAGCGAGAGAAATCGCACTTGCCGTGCCATGGCGAATGGATACACGGCGCAGGGTAATATCCTGCGATTTATTAAGCACCACGCCGCTTCCAAATGATTCTTGGATATCCAAAGACTCAAGAACACAGCGCGAAGATTGTTCCGCAACAGATACGCCGTTGGTGAACCCTTTGATTCGAATGTTGGCCAAGCGTACATCATGTGCCCCATAGAATTCAAACGCCGGAGCACGCATGTTAATCCCGGCTTGCACCAGAGTCCCGCCTGCAGCCAGATTGGTGCTGCCAAGTATCAGCACTTGATTGGTGCCGCTGCCGCTAGCTTTGGGCGAAATGAATACTTGGTTCGTTAGGGTATACGAACCGGTATCTACTCGAATACTGTCGCCACCCACCAGGCGATATTGTTCGAGAATGCTTTGGATCGTATCGCGAGGGCTATCCGCGCGGTAACCCAAATTTGTCTTGGCACCGGGAGCTGTTGTGTAAATGTCACCCGTCGTGTCGGTATCGTTTACATAATAAATCAACGGGGTCGGTCTGAAGGTAAAGGGCACCGTTGTTGTCCCGATAATGTTTGTATCAGTCATCAGGAAAATCCGCCACAGGGCCAGTGGCGACGGCGGGTCTGCGCTATACCACATATATGGTTGTGATCCAACCGGAATACCATTGGCCACAAAGAGCCACGTCGCTCCGCCATCAGGGGAATATTCAATCTGCACTAAATTGGTGGGACTAATCCCTCGTGACAACCAATACAAGGGCTGGCCGTATGGCGCCACGCCGCCGTCCTTCAGGGTGATGGGTAGGAGCGCGGGGTGGTTGGTGTCACTCCGTGACGCTTGTGCGGTGCCACCGTAGGCACCTAAATTGATTCTACCACCATTAGGTGCCGGTTCATTTGTAAAGCTGGAAGTTGGATTGCCCGCATCAATAGCCCAAGAAGTGTTCGTGGAGATTGCCCAAGTTCCGTTGCTATAATATCCCCCGGTGCTTTGCAGGTGGAAATCACCAGCAGCAGGATTCACGAAAAGAGGATCAATCACCACGCTGTGGGTGTCTTTGTTTTTTGTCTGCCACTCCGACAGGTTTTTATAATCTATTTTTTCGGATAAATTGGAACACAACACCCCATTCGGCGGGAAGAAATACAGATTAAAATCGCCGCCGATGCTGGCTGACTGTGCGCTCTCTACGAAGATCGCACTAGCATTAGTTGTAACCACAATACTATTTACAAGAGTCAAACCTTTATCAGTGCTTATTCCGCCTCCCCGATTCCCATAAATTGTCGAATTGATTATCGTTTCGCCGCCCTTGCTCCCTGCGCTGGCATAGGCACTGCCACCATTCCGCCATATTCGCGCATTTTGTATCGTGATGTTCGCCGAACCACTGACATAAAGCCCGTTGGTTTGATTATCCCAAAGTTCCATGCCAATCAGGACAACATTGTCGGCATTATTAATTGAGATGCCGTGCTGCGCCTGCGTGACGCGGATATCCTGAAGGCGGATATTGCGTGTATTTTGAATAGCGAATAGCTTGTTCTCGACACCTTGAAAAACTGCCCCGCCCGCACTAATATTTGTGCTCCCATAAATTCGTACAGGCATGGAAGTCGTCCCTTGATGGCGCTCGTTGATCAAAATCGGTTTCGATAAGGGATATGTGCCGGTGTCTACATAAATTATGTCACCTGGTCCGACTGGATAGTTCGCCAGTAAATCAGCCAAGCTATTCAAGGGTTGTGCGGCATTTGTGCCATACGGTGTCCCTGCACTAAATGGCAAGCCGGGCCCTGAGCACCATACATCGCCGTTTGTAGAATTGTCGTTGATGTAAAAGGTTTTCGTTCCTGGCGGGTTGTGGGGAATGGGCACATCCGTGACATCCCAGATATTGGTGTTGCCTTGGTACATGACTCGCCATTGCATTCCCAAACTTAGGGGCAGCCCACTTAAATCCCAAAGAAACTCGCGTGTGGCAGCGGGAACATTACTGGCGATTGGCTTCCACGTAACTTCATAGTCTGGAGAATAATCCAATCGGACCAGCGCGCCGTCCGGCAATCCACCAAATGTCCAGTACAACAGAGCTTCACCCGATAAGATTCCTTCTGCATTGTAGGAGATGGCCTGAACCCATGGCGGATTGGTTTGGCTCATGGATGCCTGTGCCGTATTGCCGTAGGCGCCAATGTTAATCATTCCACCATTTGGCTCCGGCTCACGATCCGCAGCATAATCTGGCGCCCCAGCATCAATCAGTGGTGAACGAACGGCATCATTCGTCCAGGTTTGTGACGCGGGGATAAAGCGACCTTTGGTGCTCTTGGGGTGGAAATCACCGGTTATTTCGTCGGCAAAGGCAGGTTCCAAGCTGTACGTGGCTGTCATCGAATGGCGATCAGAGCCGACTCTCTTGCTCCAAGTTGGCAGATCATTAAAATAGTCACTGCCACCCACTTGCAGGGCTTGTTCCGCAATGAGCGCCCCATTCCACCGGGCATAGCTATTGTAATCCCCCCTGAACCCACCGCCACCAATACTGGATGAAATCCCGTAGTTATAAATACGCCCATTGGGTCCGGAGGCATAAAGCACACTATTGGTAATCTGCAATGAACCGCTACCGACAGTAATCCCCGAATAACTGCCCCATAGCACACTGTTTTCAACACACAGATCCCCCTTGTTAAGAGCAATAGCTATCCCCCCCGTGGGGCTGGCATTTTTCCATAGCACCGAGCGAATCATCCGAGTCTCTTCACAGTCGTCAATAGTCAATCCGGTGATACGGTTATTTTCGACGCGCACACCATCCAATTCCAGTCCAATGGTTTTATATGCGGATATCCCAGTCTGTGCATTACGGATGGTCAGGTCTTTCAGGCGGATATTAACCGCGTAGTCCAAAGCAAAGACCTGCGGAGCTGAAAACGATGGCGCGATAAAGATGGTCGGGGCTACAGGGTTGGTACTGCCCTGGACGGTAATGAAATAATTGGTTCCATTCGCGCTATGCCCGGAGTCTTTTTCATTAATCTTTATCGGAGGGCTTCCTGCTAGGTAGGTACCGGCATCAACATAGATGACATCGGATGCCGCTAAATCATAAGAATCAAAGATGGCCTGCAAACTGGCTTTTGGTGTTTCTGGTGTCAGCCCATCGTTGATATCATCGCCAATGGCGGTGCAATACACATCCCCCGTCATATTTGTATCGTTTACGTAAAATGGAATCATGCCGCCATTCTTGAGCATGAAAGGCCCCGCTTGATCTCGAATGGAATAGTCATCCAGTGACGTAATACGCCACCACGCCCGTGCGGAACGGCCATAAGGCACGCTGTTCCACTTATAGGAGCCGGATTCTGCGGGCCAACCACTGACAATATTGGACCAAGTTACGCCTGCATCAGATGAATACTCCAAAAGCACGCTGTGGTTGGTAGCAGCCCCAATTGCTGACCATTGTAAAACGATGTCTTTTTCGACTTGTCCCCCTTCTGTGGGGAACACACAGGTTAATATCCCATTGGAAGGTGTCTTACTAGCTTCGGTGGTACCCCCGTAAAGGCCGATATTTACCCGGGTGCCATTGGGGAGAGGCTCCACGGTCCAACCCAAGGACCTTGGGTCTCCAGCATCAATCATCGGTGATGATACCGGATCGGTCACCCATCCCGTCCCGGGCTGGTAGCGACCGCCCGCACTCTTTAAGTGAAAATCGTAACCCGGTTCAGCCAATAAGGGGTCTTGCGCCAATGAATGCGTGTCAGCACCCAAATCCGCAGCCCATTTCGAGAGGAAGGCATAGACATTGGTCCGCGCGCTGCTGCTCGCACCAGTCTGCAAAGCGCCTATGGCGGCATTTGGATGGCCAACAAACAGGTTGTTGTAGTCACCAGAATAGCCGGTCAGTGGTTTATCTGCGTGCCAATAGATACCATAAGAATTGGGCCTGGTTATCCCGACAATGCTGTTGCTGACATGCGCATAACCTTGCGCCAAATAGCACCCTGCCCGATTGCCCCAGAATACGCTGGATTGTATATCCACCGTTCCCATCTCGACTGCTGCCACATAAACACCGGCGTTTTGATTGCCAACAAACGTTGAGTGACGGACCTGCATGCTTGATGAATCAACGGACGAAATACCATTCGCACAATTACGCATTTCCAGCCATTCGACAGCAATCATCCGGCTATCTTGCGCGTATATCCCGTTCGATGCGTTGAGAATTCCAAGATGCGCCAATCGGATGCCATAAGTGTTTTTCAACTCAAACGCATTGACGGTTGGATCTGTCATGACGAATAGACTGCCCCCAGCCAAGGCATTTGTACTGCCAATCACATTAACCTGACGATCGGCGGCCTGAATAAAATCTCCTGCGTCCAAATCGCCAAACACGGTTGGTTGTGACATACTATATGTGCCGGTATCAACATATATGGTATCACCCGGCTCCAGGTTATAGCTGTCAATTATCTCCGCCACCCACCGTTTGGGGCTATCCGGAGAAATGCCGGTATTCGTTGAGTTGCCTAATTCGGTGCAGTAGACATCGCCATCAGCGTGATCGTCATTAACGTAATAGGTAATAGCGCTGTGATGAATCACAAAAGGCCGCGCACTGATTGCCGTCACCATCGGCTCATCCAGATCCGTAACTTTCCACCGGCCAAGTGGCGAGGATGCCAAACTTGAGCTGTTCCATTTAACACCGCCGAGTGTGGCTGACACACTAGGGACTACCAAATGCCAAGTCTCCCCGTCGTCATTTGAGACCTCCACCCGCACCGTGTGCCCGGTCGCCATCCCAGTAGCTAACCAATTCAAGGCAACAGGCCCGGTAACAACACCACCGTGATTAAGCGTAAGTAAACATAAAGCTGAATTTGTTTCAGACTTTGATGCCAAAGAGGTCCCGCCATAAAGGCCAACATTAAGTCGCTGTCCATTGGGTGCGGGCTCATTGGTCCACGTTTTTGCGCTTGGCTCACCCATATCAATCAGCGGTGAAGTTTGCGCATCATTGGTCCATGACCCGGCAATCGGATTCCAGCGGCCAGCCCGGCTCTTTAAATGGAAGATTCGATTCGACGGATTAACGAGGAGTGGATCGCCATCATAGGAGTGAAGGTCATTACTAGAACTGGTAGCCCAAGCGCCAACGGTCTCATAGACCAAAGGATAACGGCTCCGATCCCCTCCCTGCATCCGCCGCGCCACCCGTCCATGTGTGCCGAGCCATAAAGCGTTATAATCTGCCACCAAATTGGCTGTATCCGCCAAATCGTATATGTAATTTTCCCCGGTAATGTTCATGATGTTATTCATTACAGTGGCCCGGTGTAGTTCAGAGATTTTAATTGCGCTCTGGCCAAGATTCCACAACACGTTATTATTTATGACCGGAAATACTGTATTAGTAGATCTGTCCCAATTGTCTACAACCACTCCAGTGTTGGCATCCACCACTACGCAATGTTCCACGCGCAAGTTGTTTCCCGAGTTCAAGCGCACACCGACGTCGCCCCCCCCCACCGCGCACCATTCCAAAGCAACATCCCGCGCCTGATTGAGAGCAAAGGCGGTTCGTGTGGTGTTGGAAACCACGATATTGCGTAAAACCACCCCAATGACATAATCTGCCTGCAGCCCCACACTATTGTAATTTCGCTGCAGTACCGTGCCGCCCATCAATGAAGACGTACTTCCTTGGAAAACAACGGGAGGGACGTTTAACGCACCCGCGGAGTCGGCCTGGGTGATTCGCCACGGATCCACACCCGTGGCATAAACTCCGGTGTCAATGTAAACAACATCACCACTTTCCAGATCGTATTTGGCCAAGAGTGCATTGAGATCAGCCATTGGCGCATTGCTCGATAGCCCGCTATTTGCGCCCTGGCCGATGGCCGTACAATACACATCACCGATCGTGCTGCCGTCATTGACATAAAAATAGAACGGTGCATTGCGCACGGAGAATACCTTGTCACTTTGGGTACTGCTGCCATCACTACCTTCAATTTTAAGTTTGGCCTGAACCGATTGTTCGCTCGCCGTTGAGTCCCAGTTCCACACGCCAGAGTTGGCCGCAAGCCCATTGGTTAACAATGACCATGTTCCCCCTCCATCCGCTGAATAGTAAATGGAAATGGTGCCGTTAGTGATCTGACCCCGGGCATTCCATTGAATCGGCACGTTGTTGCCAGAAGCGCGCCCGCCATCATTGAACGTAATGAGTGTCAAGGCGCTATTGGTTGGGGTTTTGGAAGCTTGTGCCGTGTTGCCATAACGCCCGATGTTAACTCGTGCCCCATTCGGCTCGGGTTCTGTGCAGGCGAGGCTCGGCGTGCCGGCATCAATCAGGGGTGAGGTCACAGCATCATTTGTCCATTGATTTGCGGCGGGGACCCAGCGGCCAGCGGAGCTCATTAAGTGGAAATCGCCGGCGGCGGCATCAACAAACAGTGGGGAGTGCGACAAAGAATGTGAATCATAAAACCCATTGGTGCCCACCCAACTCCCGACAGAATCATATTCGCGAGCAAAGCCACCTGTATAGGAAAGTGCCGCCAAACCACCATTGCCCAAGTAAATATTGTTGTAGTCAGAAACCAGGGTTCCATTTAACAGATAAGCCGGAACTCGAATTCCGAAAGAACCAATAATACAATTGCTGATCGTTGTGTAAGCGTCATTGTAAGCTGAGTTTGCCCCGCCTTGTTGCAACTGATTATTTACGACAACCTGAGCGGACACATTGGACCACACGACGCCAAATTCCAATGTTGTCCCGTAAGAGGCCTCGCAAACCACGCCATTCGTTTGCGCCCCAGTGACAGCAAAGTTCCGTACCAGAATATTGGAGCTTTGTGAGATCGTAATTCCGCTACCTACATTGCCCAATATATCAACATTCTGCAGGCTGATATCCTCAGAGGCGGAAACCATTGCGGCACCCGCCATCATGTTTTCAAATCGTAAATGTTCCAGCTTAAGTCCGCGTGTATTCACCAAGTTCAGGCCATTTTGGGTAAAGACAGACCCCGCAGCGTTGGTACTACCCCGAATCACCACGGGCTCGGCTATTTCACCGCGGTCCATATATCCAATGATGACCGGGGTGGAGTTGGTATATATCCCCGTATCAATGAGAATCAAGTCCCCAGGCCTAACGTCGTAAGTTGTCAAGACTGCTGCCAAGGAAGGCAAGGGTGATGACGGATGCAACCCCGAATTGGTTATCGCACCAATCGCGGTTGTATAGATATCGCCATTGGTTGCCGCGTCATTGACATAGAAAGTCCAAGGGGCATTGCGCACCATGAAATCTCTTTCTGATGCGGTCACCCACGTACTTTGACTTTGACTTTGGACACGCCAACGACAGGCCGTGAGCGGAGGCAAGCTGGTCGTGTCCCATTCATGGAAACCGACCAACCCAGTGCTGACGCCGATATTCTGCCACGATGCGCCACTATTGGTTGAAAGTTGTACATTCACACGATGGCTGGGATTGGTTACCGCCCCGCGGGCGATCCAGCGTAGTCTTTGAGTGCCGCTGGCCGTACCCCCTTGATTGAGCGTTAAGAGCACAAAACTCCCATTGGTAGGCGACCGACTTGCCGCAGGAGTCCCGCCATATATGCCAATATTGGCCCGGCTGCCATTGGGCTCTCCTTCGGCGGCCCAAGGCAAGGCGGGATCTGCGGAATCAATCAGCGGCGACGTTTCCGCATCCAGCACATAGTCCTGAGTCGTGGGATCGTAGCGTCCAGCCTGACTGCGTGGATACAAATTGCCTGTCACCAAATTAGCAAATAACGGGTCGGCCATAAATGAGTTCGATTGGCCTTGTGTCCATTCCTGCCATTCAGTCAGATCACGAAACTGAATAGTTTGCACGCCAAATACGCTCCCTCCCCGAGGAGTCTTGGCAAAAATAGTATTGGCATGGGGCTGATGAAAGAGATTGTAGTCACCCGCCACGGTTCCGGCGCCAAGTCGGAAAATTTCGTGAGCGGGGCTGTTGGCAATCAAGGCGCTGTTGCTAACATATAAGCAGCCGGACTCGACTCCGATCAACGTGCCTGTTGTCAACGCAATCCCATTGCTGGCAGGCAACGGTGACAACACGCCCTGACTCCAGAAGTTTGTGACCGGCGCAATTTGCTGGGACATAATCGGAGCCATATAAAACCCGGTTTGTGAAAAATTCAGCGCCGCACAGCGGATGAATTCGTTCTCCCCGGACTGTACACTGATGACAAATGCATTGACCGCCGCATTCATGGAACGGACCCCAACAAACCGATTTGAGCTTGACCGGTTCAGAACCAAGCCTTGACTCCCGCCATGCAGGCGGATATCGCGCAGTTCGATATTGCTTGAATTCAAAATTTCCAAGATTGTGCCGGATGCATTTGTGAAGACAGTTCCTCCCGCCGCCTCGTTTGTACTGCCTTGAATGATCAGGCGGTTGGTTGGGGCTATCGCCGAGATGGCAATGGTCAATGGTGCGGTGCGTGGGTACACACCAGTATCAACATACACCGTGTCGCCATGTTCCACTTTGTAGCGGCTGAGCAAGGTTGCCAGCGAGTTCAACGGCGCTGCCGCGCTTAAACCCGAATTGGTCGCACGTCCCGGGCCGGTGCAATACACGTCCCCGACAGTGCTGTTGTCGTTAACATAATACGCTACCGGGTCATTTTTGATGGCGAAGAGCGTCTCGGTTTGTCCACACACGGAACTATTGGTTGTGCATACGCGCCAAACCCCTTGCGCAGTACTTAGGTAATTGGTGGTTGCCCAGGGTAAGCCGGTTCCACCCATGTCGGCATACACATTGGTGGCAATATTGGTCCACGTCACCCCGCCATCCGCTGAAAACTGCACGTTCAACAGTCTGTTCGGCGCCAGCCCATTCCAGGACCAATACAGTTTGACCGTTCCACGAACGGTGCCACCATCAGATACGGTAATCGGAACCAACGCACCGCCGCCAGGGCTCTTACTTGCCTCGCCAGTATTCCCATGCAGTCCAATGTTGATTCGACTCCCGTTGGGGCTGGGCTCATTGGTAAAGGCGAAAGCGGGGGCCCCCATGTCAATCAGGCGGGAGGTGGACGTATCATTCGTCCAACTACCGTTAATCGGATTGTATCTCCCATACTCGCTTAACAGATGGAAATCGTACGTCCCGGCATTCGCAAAAAGAGGCTCATACCCCAAGCTCCGCGAATCATTGGAAAAACTGGTGCGGATTTGCCAGTCAATCAAGAAGCGATCTGGCAGTCGGTCCTCGTTCCCGGACACAAAGGCGCCATCCGTTGCGCGGATATTGTTATAATCGGAAGACAAGGTGCCCCCGCCCCCCCAATATACATAGCGGCGGTCGCCACTCGCCAATATAATGCTGTTTTTAACGTCCAAGTCACCGCCCTTGCGCAGAATGGCCGCGTAATCATTATTCCGCAATAAGCTGTTGTGAACTCGGATAGTTGAGCCTGTTAAAGTTTGGAGGCCCGCCGTCAAGCTGTTCTCGATAATGGAATGTGAAACCGTCAGGTCTGCGCCAGACCCAGCGAAAATACCGTTCGTCACGCAATGGCTCACGCGCCCTTTGTTCCACAAAATTCCCTGACTGTTTTGTTCATAAATCCCGATAAAGGCATTGGAAACCACCAGCCCAGAAAATTCAATTCCGCGGGCATTTACCAACTGAATGACATAGCTTCCTGAGCCCCGGCTCGTTCGCGCCAAAATGGCACCGGTATAGGGCTTATTCAACGGGCCGGTCACGCGGATGGGCTGGCTGGTGGTGCCGGAATTTTTCAGGCTGATCGAAATCGCAGCGGGTTCCAGATAGACCGCCGGATCCACCCAAATGCTATCGCCAGGCTCAAGGTCAAATCGTTCAAACACGACGCGCAACGAATCCAGCGGCGCGTTTGATGTGGCCATCCAATTGTCCGGCCGACCGGCTGCCGTCGTGTACACGGCCTCGTTGGTATAAATGCCATTCACATACAGATTCAAGGGTTGGTTGCGGATAGCAAAGAAGTTGGAAGAGCCACTCCAAACATTGGTTCGTTGCAGGCCGGTCACCCGCCACACCCCCGCGGGTGTGTCTGGCAAGTCGGCCACGTTCCAAGTAGCCTCGCCATTGGTCGCAGCCACCCCGGAGGCCACCGTTTGGGTCCAGGAGCGCCCGCCATCAACCGACACCTCCACCTTGACTGTTTCATTGGATAACTCGCCACCCGCAATCCATCGCAATGTGAAGGTTCCATTGGTTACATAGCCGGCATCACCAAAGGAAATAGCTTTCAGCCATGGACTGACTCGGGCACTACTTGCCTGCGCGCTCCCGCCGAAAACACCAATATTCACACGCCCACCATTCGGGGCCGGCTCCGCAGAGAAATCGCTGGCTGGGTTGCCGGCATCCAGCAGTGGCGAAGACACCGGGTCTGTGGTCCGTTGGCCATTGGGCATAATTCGACCCAACGCTTGTTCGGTTAGCAAATGGTAATCAAACGCATCCGGATCCGCCATGAGAGGATTGTTGGCGATGCTATGCACGTCTTGGTCGTTGGCCAGGTACTGCCATGCCACCAGGCTATCTGCGCGCGCACCCGTTGTCCGGTTGATCCCCACCCGCGTATTCGGCCCAGCATGGATTCCGTTATAATCCATGGTGACTGTGGGGGAATTGCTCGGCACAGAGTACAGGGCGGCGCCGAAATTGGTGGATGCCAAAATACTGTTTTCCAACAGCAGCCCGACCTGAGTGCCGAGATAAACCGCATTATTCGTGTTCTGCCAAAACAAGCTGTGGTTCACGACTATGTTTGTGGCCTGTTGTAAGGAGATTCCGATTCCTCCGCCATGTGCCACACACCGGGTCACAGTGACGGAACGCGCATTGTTGGCCAGCTCAAATGCGGTTTGTCCGGCCCCGCGCACCTCCACGCCTTCCAGCCTGATGTTCAGAGCATTGGATACCATTACGCCCCGCGAAGCATTACTGACCACTATATCTCGCAAAATAATGTTGGATGCCGCACCCGAAATATTAAACGCCAGCGGCCGTTGCGGAATGGCTGGTGACCTGAACAGGCTGCCGCCGGCGAGACGATTGGTGCTGCCGATGATGAATACAGGGTTCGTTGCGCCGCCGGAGTCTTGCGCGGTAATCAGCACGGTATTTGTGGCAGTATAAACACCCGTATCAATATAGACCCGGTCTCCTGGGCCAATTTTATACGTATTGATCAACGTATGCAGCGATTGCATGGGCGCGCCGGGACTTACGCCCAAGTTGCTGTCGCTCCCCGGCGCAGTGCAATAGACATCGCCATTGGTCGAGGCATCGTTCACATAAAACGCATAGGCCCCATTCCGGTAGTTAAAGTTCGTGGGCGACTGGCTGCTGACGCTTGGGGTGGCGTTGTCCAGCGTGACTTTCCACATGGCGTACAAGGCGGAATAGTCGTTTGAAGAAGTGTTTTGATAGAAATAGGCGCCGTTGGTGGCCATCTGGTTAGTGGCCAGCGTCTCCCAGCTCACCCCATTATCCCGCGAAAGCCACAACGTCACCGTTGCGCTGGGATCAAAGTTCGCTCCATTCCACCGCAGCCATGATCCCGCTTGCGCATCAAGAGTGCCCCCGTCCGTATAGCTGCGGATTTGCAGCCAGGCATTCGTCCGGCTTTTGCTGGCTTGGGCCGTGTTTCCGTGCAAACCGACATTCAAGCGTGAGCCGTTGGGGACCGGTTCATTGGTATAAATCGCGCTGGGATCGCCCAAGTCAATGCCGGGGGAATGCACAGCATCATTGGTCTCAAAAAGGCCGGTGGCCGGGTTATACCGTCCCATCACGCTCTTAAGATGGAAGTCCCCCCCCGCAGCATTGGCAAAGACGGGGTCCGCATAAAGACTATTGGTCCAATATCCTGCATTTTGGAAATCAGTAAAGGCCTGATAGCTCAGCCCCACGCCTACGTTCCAAACCAGATTGAAATCGCCCGGAATAATCTGACTTCCAAACAAGGTGGTCCCGTTGCCCAGAATGCTGTTGGATACCGAAAGCGTTGCGTTGGTGGGTGCGAAAACCAACGTAGGACTGCCCCACATGACGCCATTTCGCCACACATTCGCCCCGCTCCCACTGCCGTTAAAGGCCCGCTGTGTGTTATCCGCCGCCACGCAATTCTCAAAAGTGTGCGCGGCACCATTGATGACAACACCATGCGTGTTACCAATAAACTGCAACCCGCGCAGGACAATATTGCTCACCCCGCCATTCAGACCGGCGGCTCCGCCAGTCAGCTTCAGGTTTTCAATCTCCAAATAGCTTGCACCGGCGAGGTCCAGCACATTAGCCCCTATGTTCCCGCGATTGAAAACGGAGCCTTTCGGACTGCCGATGATTTTGACCGGCTTGCCGGCCACCCCCGAATCAAAACCGCCAATAGTAATCGTCACATTCGTCGCATAATCACCCGTGTCCACGTACACGGTATCGCCTCCGCGCAACTGATAACGGTTCACTACCGACTGCAAGCTGCGCAGCGGCCGCGATGACGCCGCGCCGTCATTGGTGGAACTCCCCAGTGCGGAACAGTACACATCGTTATCGGTGCTATTGTCATTCACGTAAAAATTGAACACCACATTGGTGGAGCGCCGCACGCTGAACACCTTGGCATTGGTCGAGGCCACCCCCGAGTTGGTATGCACCACGCGCCATAACACGGCCGGATAGTCAAAATCAGGCGCCCAAGTGTAGCTCTCATTTGTTGCCGTCACCCCGGTGGCAATACTCTCCCAACTCACCCCATTGTTCGTCGTGTACTGCAAATTGACTGTGGCATTGGTCCCCAGATTCCCCCCCACCCACTCCACGCGGCTCGTCCCAATCAGTGTGCCCCCGTCATTGAACGACATTGCAAAAAGCCACTCATTCGTCCGGCTCTTGCTGGCCTCGGCTGTACCCCCATACAAGCCCACGTTCACCCGCCCACCATTCGGCATTGGCTCGTTCGTCCAGCTCTGCCCGCGCGTTTCGCTACTAAACGCCAGAAGGCACAAACTGGCCACCAGGCCCAATACGCCACGCATTGCTCTCATAGTTGTCGTCCTCACATCTGGGCACCAGCGCCAAGCTCCAGCTCGCGCCCTATAGTGCCATAGTTTGAATATAGCTTATCCCCCTCCCCTCTGACAAGCGGACTTACAACCCCTTTTTATCTCCTTTACCATCCCCGGAACCAACAAAATCCCTTGGTGTAAACGTGGAAAATTAACGCGGCAAGTCTGAACCGGATGCGAGACAGGCGGGGCGAAACTGTCTGGCATACTGCGAGCCCCGAATCACGCCGCCGACGGGTTGGAATCGTCGCGCTGAAGGGCAGCCGGGATAAAAAATTACTTTTTGATCCAAATATCCGCATCATGCAGAGCCGCAATGAGCAAAGATTTTTTCATCCATGTTGCCAAATTATTCAGGTTAAAGGCTACAGACTGCATCGGCCTCTCTCCTCATCGGATTTAATCCTTGCCGCCGGAATCAGCACCGCCTACCTTTTCGATCATGCAACCCGGAGATTTTATTTCTGTCATTATTTGCACACATCAGCCGGATCTTGGCCGTTTGCAACGAGTGTTGCAGGCGCTGGACATGCAAACGCTGCCCAAAAACCAATGGGAATGCTTGTTAGTTGACAATGCCTCTGCCCCACCCTTGGCTGAGCAAATTGCGCCCAATTGGCCGTCGCATCTCCGTGTCATCCCAGAGCCAGAACTTGGCCTCACCCCAGCCCGACTGCGGGGAATTAAGGAGGCCATGGGTGATGTTCTGGTTTTTATTGACGATGACTGCCTGCCAAAACCAAGCTATCTTTCGACAGTGCGGCAGATATTTACGGAACATCCTTTTCTCGGTGTTGTCGGTGGCTATGGCAAGGCCGAGTATGAAACTCCGCCTCCAGATTGGATGCCAACCAGCATTCGGCATTACCATTTGGATATGCAACACCCACCGCCCGGCCACGCCCTGATCTATGCGCGCATACAAGGGCAGTTTGGCCATTGGTTCCCTGTCGGCGCAGGCCTCGCAATTAGAAAGCAAGCTGCCACAAGCTATGCGGATCAAATTCAAAGTGACCCCGTTGCCCGTCATTTCGACCGTGCAGGCAAATCTTTAATCGGCTCCGGAGATCATGACATGTCCATTTGCACCATCAATCAGGGCTATGCGGTCGGCAAACACCGGGACCTTCAATTCATTCATATTGTCCCCAGTTTCCGTCTGCAACTCCCCTATATGCTTCGGCTTCTCTACATGAGCAATTATTCCACGACCCGCCTGCTCATCCACCGGGGGTGGATGCAGGCAGCCCCGGCAGCCTTGGCCGGGCCATTGCAAAAAATGAAGCGCTGGATTGTCAATCGCTGGCCCCGCTCCCCTCTCGCTCAATGCCGACATGCCCTCCAACGTGGCCGCACTGACGCCCTCGCCGGCTATCCCCCTTCATTTGATTATTGAATATTGGTGATTGAATGTTGGAGATTGACACCATTCTTTGTGCTTGGTTCTTTGTTCTTTGTTAGAAGCCAGTAGTCAGTTGTTAAAAGCCGCAAGCGTCCCTTGCGTTAAACGGCTGTTTCTTCTGCCTGCTCGCTATTGACTAATGTCTACTTTGCGACACCAGCCGCATCCCAACCAAGCACAAAGAACCAAGAACAACGCACCCGGCGCAGCCGCCGAACCAGGCCCCCGCGCAATGCGCGCTCCCTACTCCTTCTTACCGAAATCAATCGCCGGGCTGTACCCCACCGCCGCGTTCGTCACCCACCCACCATCATTCGTCACGTATCCCATCGGACTTATCAAATGGAAATCAAGACCATCCGCGTTGACGAACATCGGGGTGGCAACAATATTCCCGTGCCAGTTGGAGTGGGCTGCCTGCAGGTCGTTCAGGGTCTCATAATCCCCGTGGAACAGGGTTCCCCATTCAAATACATTTCGGCTGCCCCGATCCGGCATGGATGCAATCGATGAAAATATTCGGTCCACGGAGGCAATGCCCCCATAGACATTGCTGACCGTGCCTGGTAGCGCATAGACGGCAGATCCGCCAGAAGAAACTAGGATGCTGTTCTCAATGATGTTGGCCGAACCTCCGTTGAAGGCAATCGCAGACCATGGCCCGGACTTGAACACACTACGCCGGATGCTATTACTGCTGGAAGTGCCGCTAGTGATCAAGGCATTCTGGCTGGTATTCAATGCGAATACCTGTTCGTAAAGACCATGGGAGCTGCCAACCAGACTGAATCCGGAAGCCCCCCCGTCTGTGCGAATATCTCGAAATTCCAAATGCTGCCCCCTCACGGTGATAAGCACTCCACTCCCGACAAACACCGTTCCACCGGCAGCCGTATTAGTACTGCCTTGGAAGCGGATACGATTGCCTGCTGCACCATTGACGGTTGCGGGAACCGTAAAGGGGTCATACGTTCCGGTATCGATCAGAAGGACATCTCCGGGCACCAACGCATTGGTCAGAACGCTGTTGACTGAACGCTTAGGCAATCCCGGCGTTTGGCCCGAATTGGCATCATTGCCGGCCGCAGTTGTATATACATCCACCCCTGCCGAGTAGGTATCATTGACGTACCATGTGGCAGCCTGGGAACTCGTAGACCCTGCCAGCGCAAGACACACCCCAATACCCAGCAAGCAAACTCGTGATTTCATTCTGCCTTCCTCGCACCGGCGGACTGGCGGTACGGAACCAGCGCCCGCCAAGCGCCATAATTTGAATATAATATACCTCCCGCCCCCTCGACAAGCCAATCCTCCCTCTCACCTGCCACCTTTTTCGGCTCTTGCCCCCCCGCTGGTCTACCCGTAGACCCGCCGTTGCCCTGCGGATTCCCTGAACTCATGGACTGCATGCGGCATACCTCCGCCACCATTGGCTACGGATCAGTGGTCACCAAAGCCGAATCCACAGCGAAGACCTTCGCTCCCTCCTATGGCTGTTACAAACTGCCCCACTGATGATTACATCTTCGCAACAACCCAGATCGAGTCGGATTGTCGGCTTGCCCTGATCACCGATGGAGACGATCGAGAATACCCACCCCGATCCGCGGCAACCCGGCTTTCCCCAGATAGGGCCATGTGGCCTTGCGGAGCAACCCATTTCTCAACCCGAACCGGATCATTTGACGAAGCCCAACCATATCGCGCTCCGCCCAAACGGCTTCGATGTGTTCTTCCCAGCACCGAATCACCTTGTCTTGGGCTGCCTGCAGAAGCCCCAAATGCCGGGGATTCGCCGCCAAGGCCAACAAGATTCGCAAGCGATAGTGAAAGGCCAGCAGAACTTGCTGAACCCGGATCACACTGGCCTGTTCTGGATGAACCCGATAGCGCGCCGACGGTTCTTCGTCTGCCATCACCGGCACCTCCAAGGAAAGCCGGATGACATAATCCAAATCTTCCGCTTGAATACGCCGACCTCGATACCGGTGCTGGCCTTCGTCAAATCCTCCGATCGCCTCATGCCCCGTCCGCCGCACCATCATCGCCGAGGGCACACACGTGATGTTGCGTATCATCTCGAGAAATACATCTCGCGGGCCTTCGTTCTTCGAAACACTGGCCGGCCATTGTCCGGTCCGATCGCCAAACCATATGACCGGACAAAAAGCAATGCCCAGATCAGAATGTTCATCCATCAATCGGCCCAGCGATTCCAAATGCCCTGGCATCCAGATATCATCCGAATCCAGGAACGCCAAATATTTGCCGGTCGAGGCGGCCACCCCCGCATTCCGGCAGTGGCCGGGTCCGCGATTGGCCGGATTCACCAGCACCCGGACCCGCTCGCCAAAGCCACGCACCACCTCCACTGTCCGGTCCGCGCTGGCATCGTCCACTACGAGGATCTCCTGAGCCGGGCGGGTCTGGGCCAGCGCCGATTCGATCGCCTCGCCGATGTACTTCTCGGCGTTGTAGGCGGGAATGATGACGGAGATGGAGGGCATGAAGAAGTAGTCAGTAGTCAGGAGTCAGGAGACGGGAGACAATCCATTCTGGCAAGGCCGTGAGCGGGATCCATCCATGGAATCCACGGTTGAACAGCTGGCTTGGATTGCGGCGTCTCATTTCGGAACGGGGGATGAAAGCGCTCGGCGAATCTTGTCGGCCAATCGATCCGGAATTTCAACGTGCCGGGGAACCGCCTCGATCCGCCCGGTGTTGGGATTTGTCCAAAGGGAATGCGCCCCTCCCTCGCGCTTCAAATAACAACCATGCCGGCGCAAATGCCGGAGCAACTCGTTGCGCTTCATCCCAAAGCGACCATCTCTCGGATGGCGCCGCGGGGCAGTCCACGCACCGCATCTTCCCGTCGATCTTCCAAGATCAAATCAATGGCCGCCGCGAGGCTTTTTAGGCATTCCCCCTTGGTCTTGCCTTGTCCATTTGCCCCTGGGATTTCGGGACAATACGCCACAAACCATTGTCCATCCCGTTCGAGAATGGCCGTGAACTCGTTATGCATCATATCTCCTCTGTTTACATCCACCCAATTACCACAGGGCCTCGCGTAATTCAAGCCACAGACGACCGGCCACTGACTACTGCCCCCTGTCATCCTTGTCCGCCGTCTTGTCCGCCGTAGCCTCGGCGAAGGCGGAAGCCTTTGGCGAAGGCGGATGTCCTCTGCCCCCCTGCCCTGAGCCTGTCGAAGGGCTGCCTCCTTCCGCCGGACTACCGTCCGCCACGACGATTTCCTTGGCCGGGCAGGTCTGGTTCAGCGCCGATTCGATCGCCTCGCCGATGTACTTCTCGGCGTTGTAGGCGGGAATGATGACGGAGATGGAGGACATTGGGTCAGAAGTCAGTATTCAGGAGTCAGGAGACAGTAGTCAGTTGTCATGGGGCACGAATCACAGACCATTTTCTACCACAGAGACCACAGAGATTCACAGAAAAAACAGCCGCAGCCGATTCACTACGCCTGCCCGCCTGTGGCGGGAAATGCGCGAATGACACGAAAAGGGAACCGGGCAGGGCTGGCCCCGAGGTTGAAAAGAATTCAAACCAATTCTGAAACCAGAACGACGTTGAGCTCCTTGCAGCGCTTCCAATCCGCGTCGTTGGTCACCAGGAGGCTGGCGCCGCAGGCCCGGGCCACCGCCAATTGGATGGCGTCCGGGGTCTTGAACCCATTCTTCGCGCGAATCCGGACGCATTCATCCGCCACTTGTAAATTGATGGGATGGATGGACAGGTTGTCGGAATTGGTCAGGAACATGCGGTAGCGCGCCGCCAGATCGGTGCGCCCCAGCCGTTCGGGATGGGTCAACACCTCGATGTACGTGATCAGGGAGGTCACCATCTGGGCGCGAACGCGGATGCATTCGGCGATCAATTCGCGCACGAGGGCACAAAAGTCGCCGTGACCCTCGATTAGGTAAATGAAGGGTGCGGTGTCCAAAAACACAACCGCACCGGCATCCAGCTTCAAGTCCATTGGGCCCGCTCCTGGGTGAGATATTCGCCGACGTCGATGCCAGCCCAGATCTCCCCGCCCAGTCCCGCCAGATCGAGCAGCTTCAGCCGCCCCTCGCGCGAAGCGGCCACCTTCTTGTTCGCCCCGGAATCATAGGCTTTCAGGATGGCCATCTTTTCCCCGGCCCGCTCGATCACGATCGTCTCGCGCTTCAGCGAAACCAAGTTCAACAGATGCCCCAGCCCTTTTCTCGCTTCGACCGCACTCACTGTTTTCATCCAGAACCTCCAACTGGGACCTCAATCATCCTGACCATACTGATCGCATCGATTGATCCAATTGTCAACCCCCGTCGCCTGAATCTTTTTCGCAGCCCATTTTCTACCACAGAGATCACAGAGATTCACAGAGAAAATAGCCACAGCTGGGTTAACTACGAATCACTCGAATCCCGACTCTCCCAGAGGTCGGGACGAAAAGAAACCGTAATTCCATAACGCAAGCGGCGTCAAAGACCTCGCCACCGGGGTGGGCAAACGACGCAAAAGGAGAGCAAACGCTTGGCTTCTGGATCGGGAAGGGCCGGGAAGGGCGCTGCGCCGCAGGCGCAGAGGGATGCCCGAGGCTGCCGAACGACTCATGCGTCCCGACTCTCCCAGAGGTCGGGATCCGTAGCTGACACCGGCTGTTCCATTCGCGGTATTCGATACATTCGCAGTTGAAAAGGGTTCCCGGTTGCATGTGTAACGTTCTCTAGACACCGGGCATCCGACCTCGGACCTCCGACCTCGGACATCGGCCGTAAGCCTCCGGCTTACTCCCTCGCCCCGAAGTCGATCCCCGGGCTATACCCCACCGCCGCATTCGTCACCCACACGCCGTTGGAAACAAACCCCGCCGCGCTCAACAGGTGGAAATCCAGCCCCTCTGCATTCACGAACTTCGGATCCGCCACCGTGTTGTGATGCCAGTTGGTGTTGAGGCGCTGGAGTTCGGATAATGTTTCATATAGATAGTGGCATGTTATGGTTGGATAAAATATGTTGTACGCGCCAACATCTGATGCAAATGTCTCATACTGAAAAATGTAGGCCCCAATCACGATGCACTCAAGCAGACTGGTTACCCCCCCCCCTATTGCAGCCACACCAACTCCAGCAGAAGAATACAATACAGATTTTTCAATGGAATTTCCTTTGGGAGAACCTGTTGTGGAAAAAGGCGCACTTTTAGATTTAACTTTGCATCGCCGAAACGAATTGCTATTTGATGCATTAACCACTCTGATGCCAGAATAGATTTGATCAATCTGTATCTGCTCAAAATCACACCAGGATGCTCCATCAAGAGATATGCCTGTTCCGGATGCATCTGAAACACCAAAGGCAACGATATTGCTAAAGCTAAGATATTTCCCGTTTATAGTGATGATATTTCCGCTCGCCGTGAAAACAGCGCGATTTGTGCTACCTTGAAACACGATGCGGTTGTCCACCGTTCCATTCACGCCTGCGCCTATGACAACGTTATTGGAGTAAGTCCCCGTATCGATCAAGACGATATCCCCCGGCAGGAGATTGGTGGATGAGAGCAGGTTGTTCAACGTCAACTTAGGGGTCGTAGGGGTTAGTCCGTCGTTGGAATCATTGCCCGTGAAGCCGGGCGTATAGACGTCCCCATCATTGGCATTGTCATCGATATAATAGGTGGTGGCGGATGTCGCAAACCCCAGAGCCAGAAACACGGCCAAGCCCATCGTCCAAAATCGCAACTTCATTTCGTCCATCCTCTCTACAAGCGCTGGAGACCGTCCCAGCTTACAATGCCTATATGAGTGGAACCATACGCCATGCATTCCCCAACGGCAAGCCTTCAACACGCTGGAACCCGAGAACCTGAACCCGGTTTCTACGAAACACTCGAATTGCACAAAAAGTCGGCCCGGCCATAATTTCTGCCTGCAACTTGGCACCTGCCATTCACTTTACAATTTCATCAAAAGGCACCCGCTCAAAGACATCCAAGGCCGTTTGCCGGGAAGCATTGATTATCCGTCGTCCCGCACGTTCGAAACGCTCTTTCGCAATTTTGAAGTAGCCATATTGCATGTCGAGCCTTGGGGTGGTCCATTTCTCTCCAACGGGTCGGTACCGGGGATCAAAATGATTGATCTCGCCCGTCGACTGCAGCACTTCCCCATGCCGGCAAAATTCACCCGTCGACGGCGATTTCTGGAAACTGAAATCCAGACCGAGCAGAATCACTTCAGAAAACCCCATGAAGAACGCCATCTGCATCTGCGGATAAATGACGGTATACCCGCCGACCACCTGATGAAACAGGTCCTCTGAGAACTGCGACTCCGAACCGCTGCTATTGGTCCAAATGATGTCCTTATCTTCCGGGAAAAACTCCTTCACGCACGTTGGGAATATCTTTGTGACACTCAAGGCCCGAATGGCCTGGGCATTGATTTCAGCCACCAGCACGTCAAGCACCGTGTAATACATGGGCCGCCAGTTGGTGCGTTCGAAGGCCAGAAAAATCTTATTGCAACCAAAGCACACCTCTTTCTGCAGGCGATCCAGATCCTCCACGCGCAGACTAGGTCCGGTCGCGATGATGAAACACCGCTCGCCCTTGTGCTTGTTTTGAAGGGCAGCAATCCGGGCATCGTTGTCGGACAATGAAAACCCCATTGATTCCGCAGCCCGAGCCAAAGAGGGGTGCGAAGCGAGAAAACGGCATTCAAAAGGAATTGGCAGTTTCATGGGATTAAGATAAGGGGAGCAGCCAACAACCTTTTCATCTCACAGAATATTCGCGGGTTCCAATCACAAGATCGCACAGAGCCACCAGCCATAACATATGGGCAGTTTCGACCGCGTTGTAGGCCCGGCTGTCCGCCCAGAGGTTCACGTGTCCGAGGGCACGCAACGGATTGTCCGAAGCAAAGCCGCTCAAGGTGATCACCTTCAACCGCCGCTTCCGAGCGTAATGGGCAGCGTGGAGGATGTTCTTCGACTTTCCGCTGGAACTGAGAAGGACGACCAGATCGCCCGGGTCGGCATAATGCTTCAATGCCTGTTCCACCCACCATTCATAGCCATAGTCGTTGCCATAGGCCGTCAGCAGGGCGGCATCGTTGAAGCAAATAGAACGGATGCCCGCCTGTTTGGTAAAATCCAACGCGCAATGGCTGGCAATCGTCGCGCTGGCTCCGTTGCCCACAAAAATGACTTTCCGTCCGGCCCGCTGGACCTCTTTCAGCAGGCCGGCCGCTTTCAAAAGCATGGGTTCGATCGCGGGGTCGAAGGCGACCTGGCCAAAATGCTTAAAATATCCGCCAATGAAACTGTCTTTTCCCATGGTCCTCAATTCCAGGCGTATATCCTATCCACGATGCGCATCACATTCAAGGCATCCGTGGAAGTGCCCATGACAATAGGCGTTCCCGATTCGATGCAGGACAGGAAATGGCCCACTTCGGATGCCCAGGATGTATCGGCGTGATAGACCAAGTGCTCTTCGCTGTCATAGTTTCCGCTGGGCGAATGGCTCCGGTTGCGCTTAATCGCCAGATCCTCATTACCATAGGCGCCGGAGGATGTCTTCAGGCCATTCAGAATCAAGGCCCCGCCCTCCAGAAATACCTCCAGCGAAAAGAGATAGCGCCACTGAGTCATCGTGGAATGCAAGGAGGCGCAAAGCCCGGATCGACTGTTCCGGAGATTCAGAAACACATTGTCTTCGATCCCATCGATCTTCCAATACAGGTTCGATACCATGGCTTGGACCTCGTCAAACCCGCCCCCGAGATGCAGGAAAAGGTCCAGCATATGGATGCCTTGATCCAGCATGATGCCTCCGCCGGCCAGTTCCTTCTCGGCGCGCCAGCCCTTCAAAAAGCCCTCGTCCACTTCCTTGCCGTAGCGCCCGCGCATCCAAAGGATGCGCCCCATTTCACCCGAGTCAACGATCCGTTTCATCCGCTGGATGCTCTCGTGATGGCGATGGTTGAATCCGTACATGAGGGCCTTGCCGCTGTGTTCCTCCGCCCGGCGGACATTCTCCACTCCGGCGGCGGTGAACGCCGGGGGTTTCTCGCAAAAGACATGCTTCCCCGCCTCCAGCGCCATGATGGTCAAGGGCTCGTTCAGATAGTTCGGGGTGCAGATGCATACGGCCCCCACCGCGGGATCCGCAATGATGGCTTCCGGACTTGGTGCCAGTTGGGCGCCAGAAGGAACATCCACAGCCATGGGATCGTATATGGAGACCACCTTCCCCTTCCCGCTTTCCTCCACGGCGCGGCCACGGATGCGCCCCATCTTGCCGTAGCCGATAATGCCAACTTTGATCATGATGCCTCCAAAGACTTGAGAAAATTCCGGAAATCCCCAGCCGTAGCGGCAATGAACTCCCGACAGGTGCTCGCCACATGAGGGGAAACAATGAACTGCTCTGAAGGCAAACCTAGTAAGCACCCTTGATACGGCTCCTGCCAGAACACATCGAAAGCCGCCCGGAGCCGGCCGGCGGCCAGTTCGCGATGCAGCGCTTCCTCGTCCACGATGGCACCGCGAGCTGTGTTGACCAGTGCGGCGCCGTCTTTCAGCCAAGCTAGTTTCGTCGCGTCGAAAAAGCCTCGGGTGTCATCGGTCAACGGAATGTGCAGGGTCACGCAATCCGCCCGGCTCACGAGTGCTTTCAGTGCCGTTGGCGGGTGGGTTGCGATGTCGAAGGTGCTCACCTTCGCAAAGGCGTGCATTTTTTTCGCCACCCGTCCCCCGATTTGCCCCGTCCCCACCACCAGCACCTCGCGACTGGATAGCGATGGCCGGTCCAACTTGGCCCAAGAACGGAAATCACCGATTTCGACATAGAGACACCGAAGGATGAGGTGACAGGCAAAACTTGCAGTCTCCTCGTAGATGATCGCCGCCGTGGCCGGCGAAGGGAATCCGCAGTGGATACCGCGCCGTCGCGCCTCCACTTCGGGTACGTTGTCCCGCCCCACCCCGGTCTTGAAGATCCCGCGCAGCCGCGGGAACTCATTCAAATCAATGGCTTTCCCGCCAACCAGCGCAACCTCCGCCTCGTTTTTATCCGCAACCAATTGGATGCCGGGCAGATAGCCGTCCAACGTTTTCGTGTTGCTCCATATCTTCATGTTTCCAAACCAGTTTCTAAATGCCCAATCGCCCGTTGCTGGCCGAGGCCAAAACCGAGTGGGGCATTTGGCCCGGACGAACCGATATCTGACCGCCGGCGGCAGCAACCAGCGCAAGCCCGGCCGCTACATCCCAGATCATGATATCTTCCTCATAATACGCATCGAACGTGCCTTGCGCAACCATGGCCAGCGAAAGGGTCGCCGACCCAATCATGCGAATTTTCTTGAAGGAACGAACACGCCCGACAAAATTTTCCAACGCTTCTGGTCCATAATCGCGGCCCGTGGGAAACCCCGTTGCAAGGATGGCTTGGCCGCATTCGACCACATTCGAGACCCGAATGGCCCTTCCATTCCGAGTGGCCCCTGCCCCCACAATTCCGCAATATATCCCCTGCCTTGGCAGGTCCAACACCACCCCCAGGAGTGGCTTCGCGTTCTCCCACAAGGCAATGGATACCGCATATGCCGGAAAGGCGCGCGTGAAGTTCATCGTGCCATCCAAGGGGTCCACGAGCCAGCGCAAGCCGATTCCCCAGTCTTCCGATCCCGCCGATTCTTCCGCGAGCACCGGAAAACCGCTGGGCGCAAGTACAGTTTTGATGATTTCTTCTGCGGCGACATCGGCCCGGGTTTTAATGTCTTTGCCTTGGCTGCTTCGCACTCCGGCATCATTGGCAAATTGCGACTCAAGGCGCCCTGCGGCCCGTCTTGCCGCCGCAATGGCCAGATCCATTTCAGGTTGCCAGTTCATCGGATGCCCAATAATGGTTCGCGGATCTTGAAGACCAGCTTCCGGACGGCGGCATGGTGGGCATCCCGAATCGCCGGGCGGTGCAGCTCGCCGGGCAGAAAGAAGGCAAAGCACCCCGGCCCCATGCCGAGGGTATCCCAGCCGGGGGGCTCGTCGCGCCAGAACTCGAAATCCTTTGTCGCATCGTATGGCTCTCCATTCCCGACCCGGGGCGCATGCAACGACCAGTCAATGAGTTCAGCTCCCGAGATGCAGAACTGGAGATCGGCCGTATGCCGATGCGATTCCCAGCCGCACTCGCGGCGAGGTTTTGTGGCATAACCATGCACGTTCACGAAGAGATCTGTTCCCTCCAGTTCGGTGATTCCGTCGGTGAATTGGCCTTCCGCCCTTTGGATCCAATCGAAACATCGGCGCAACACCGCAGATTGCGAAAGGAACTCGACGACTTTCCTCTGGTGGATGGATCCCGCAATCATTTGTATTTTCCTCAGGCTCCCGGAACGAGGGGCAACAACGCCTCCGCCATCCGCAGATCATCCTCGGTTTTGATCACATGCCCCGCCAGCCGGTTCACCGGAAAGAAACCTATGCGCCCGACATAGGTTGCGCATCGGCCCGCCTCGGCGGCGATCAGATAAGTCTCGCGCCGCCAACCCGTAATGCTCCAACTAATGCGCTGGACCGGCTTCAAATCCTGGGAGTTCGTCTTCTGGGAAAAGGTGAAATTCACCGGCTGGCCCCGGTAGGTGCACTCGATCTGGATCGGCTCAGCGCTCAAAAGACAATCCCAGTTGCCTGTCTTCAGTTCGTTAACAAAACCAACGATTTCCTGGACCGTCAGCAAAGGCGCGATGCTGTGCACCTGCACCACAAACTCGCAAGGATGGGCTTCCAGAAATTCCCGCACAAACTGCTCGCTGGTGGCCTGGTTGTTGCCTAGGGCTTCCGGCCGGCGGTGGAACTGAACCCCTTCCGCCAACGCGATTTCCCCGAAGGCTAGATGCTCGGAATTCACCCAGATTTCGTCAAATACACCTGCGGCCTTGCATTTGCGGATGGCGCGGGTGATCAACGGCACGCCTGCCAATTCGCGCAAGTTTTTCTGTTTCAGCCTCTGGCTGCCCATCCGGGCCGGAATCATAGCAAGGCATTTCATTGTTGAACTCCATGAGCAGCGCGCGCATCGGGACGAATCGCCGCTTCTGCTTTGCTCTGGCCCCCACTGGCGGCCTTTGTGCAAGACCTTCTCCACCCGAGAGAATAGCGCTCATTGACCGGGTTCAGATCGCATTCCCTGTCTTGAACGCCCTTCACTATTCCATCCAACTGCTCAACGACATTGCGGGGTTGGATCCGCGTTAAACAATAGCGCTCCGGGTACTTGCACGACCAGTCGCAATCAAAACAATCCATTCCGTTGAAAATGACGTGCTGGTTTTTCGCCTGCGCCCATGGGAAAAATCGCCGGAAGGTTCCGCCGCCCAAGATCACGAGAACCTTCTGGCTAACCAACGTGGCGAAGTGGCTTAGACCTGTGTCGCCCCCAACGTAGTATGGATATCGCCGCAATTCCGCCGCGGTTTCCCGGAAGCTCAACTTCCCCGCATGATTCGCGGCGCCTGTTTCCTGACAAATCTGCGCTGCGACTTTTACCGACTCCTGGCCGCCAAATAGGCCTATGCGCCATCCGTTCGCGGCCAGTTGCGAAGCCAACGCCACCCAATGCTTCTCTGGCCATGCCCCCGACTGGCCAGCTATGCCCAAGGCTACGGATTTCTCACCGGATGTTTCAGCACCATCAACCGCTCCGAGGTCAAGACTTGGCGCGGCATCCATATCCATTCCCAAACAGTCCCGGATGAACCCTTGGTAGTAGGCTGGCTCCCAAAGGACCTCCTGCGGCCCCTGATAATGGTTCCAGCCGCGGGAGGACCTTCGCGCCTGCTCTTCCGTTGCATTGGTGGGGAATTGCCAAGCGCAGAATTTTTTTCGTGCACGAACATTCCGCATTAGAACGAGCGTATTTTGTCGAATGAACCTTCGCAGGGAAATGGCGACATCGTATCGGCTATTCCTGATTTTCTTCAAAACTTCATCATCCTGCTTTGAACCACTACCCCGGAGAATGCCCCATTTTCCCCAACGCGGCGAAAAACGCAAGGCATCCCGAGAAACATACAGCACCCGCCGCACCCCCGGAATCATCCCGGCGATTTCCCGGTTCTGTTCGCACGTCACCAAGTCAAGCTCCCCGGCGAATTCCCTGGCAAGCCCGCCAATCAAACCGGAAGACAAGATCAGGTCGCCGATCCCGTCGTTCTTGATGACCAAGCAACTCATAGCGCCTTTTTCTTGATCACCAGCTCGAAGCTGTAGATGCCAACCGGAAACCGTTCGTGGATGAACTCGATATCCTGCCGAGGCGCCAAGCATTGCTTCACATAAGCCAAGCTAAAATCCTCGTGGACATGGTGAATGTTGGGCGGGTTTCCTTGGCTCCGGCAATGGACGCGATAGGCTTGTTCATCGGGCAGGTACAAAACAAGGTGGCCGCCGGGCTTGATGACCCGCATCCACTCTTCCAGCACCGCCTGAGTGTCGAGAAAATCTTCCAGCACGTGGGATGAATACACAAAGTCCAAGCAACCATCCCGAAACCAGTGCAAATTCGCGGCATCGCCGTGCAAATGCTGCACATGCTCCTGATACCGCGCATAGGCGTTGAGCATATCCATGCAAATGGCATGCGGAACGATCGGATCCCCCCCATAACCAACATCCAAACCGTCGCCTTTGCAAAAAGGAGCCAATGACGTACGACATTTGCTCGTTTCGGAGACCTTTCGAGAAGGCATAGGTTTTCCCGTAAGAAACCGCCGTGCTCGATAAAGAAATTCTATGATCATCGCATGTTTATGATTGCTGTGGCGAAACAGCAACCATCGTGATTTGAATATCTTCAATAATGTCTTCTGTCATTGGGAAGAACCGAACCCGGTAATTCCGATCATGAAGAAGCATGTCGACCAGGGGCTTGGCGCCGCGGCTATCATCGTTTAGATAATAATCATCAAATATTACCAATCCGTGCGGGGCAAGAAGCCGTTTCGAAAATTCCCAATCATTTGCCACCGTCTCAAGACTGTGCCCCCCATCGATGTATATGAAGTCATACTGGCCAGCGTATTCTTTGGCAAATCCGGGCAGTGTTTCTTCAGTTTTTCCGGAAATCAAATCCACCGAACATCCCCGCTGAACTGCAATGGGGCGAATTCGTTTCATAACGGCCTCTTTGGAGTGAGGAACACACTGACCCATGCTCTCGTATTGATACTTTTCGTTGGTCATTCCCTCAAATAAGTCGAATCCTACATATCTTTTTAGGGCTTCGCCATCCGAGAGGAAACGAATGGTCCGATCCCCTCGCCACACTCCGATTTCGATCATGCTGCGCGGATTGTATTGGCGAAAAAGATGGAGCATATGCTCGTATCGGCTCCGGCCCGCAACCTCCACTTTGAACCCCAATCGTTGAATTTCCGGCAAGCCATGAGTTAAAACGGATGCGGTTGTCCTTAGTCTTGAGATGATGGACATGCTGTCAACCCATTGTGATTATAGAATTGTCAAGCGGTCTTTGACCGCCGGGTTGCTCGATCTGGCTGGGTGCGATAGCCGCTGGCATTTGATAAGAAACCCCATAGCCCCGATTTCCTTTGACAATGATTTTTGCGCAACCCGTCGCATGAACTAGCGTTTTCTTGCGTGATTCATTCAGGATAGTCACCGCCATATCATACTCCCCCTGTCGCAGTTGCAAGGGACCCAATATTACCTGCATACACGAAGCACTTGCCTTCTGCGCGTTCAGTTGTTTCGTCACGTCGGACTGAGCAACAGATATCTCGCCCTCCAATAAAGCGATCAGGGCTAAGCCGATTGGCTGCTGGTTTTTGAATTCCAGTTTCAAATCTATCTCGACGGCAGTTCCCCAGTTGACTTCAACAATGCTGGGGGTGCACTCAAAACTGAGGATGCAGGAATCCAGAATGACCGATCTTTCGGAAGTGCATTGGGGGCTATCATTTCGATACATTTCCAAGATGTCTTCGGTCCGTCCAAGTGCAATCTGTTTGCCGCTTGCCAGATAAAGGCATTCATCACAGATGCGGGACACTTGAACCGGATCGTGGCTCACAAAGATAACGCAGGACTTGTCAATCACACGGCCGATACGTTGGAAGCATTTGCTGCGAAAAGCCACATCGCCCACGGCCAGCACCTCGTCGAGCAGCAAAATATCTGGTTCCAGTGTGGTGGCGACCGCAAACCCCAGCCGCACCGCCATGCCCGAGCTGTAGTTCTGCACGGGGGTGTCAATGAAATCGCCGATTTCGGCAAAGTCAATGATCTCGTCCAGCTTGGCGTCGATTTCCTTCTTGGACAGGCCCAGGACGGAGGCATTGGTATAGATGTTTTCCCGCCCGGTCAGGATACCGTTGAAGCCCGCCCCGAGGGAAATGAGCGCCCCCACCCGCCCGCGCATCTCGATCCGGCCCGCATCCGGCTTGATCAGGCCGTTGAGCATCTTGAGCAGCGTCGTCTTCCCCGCGCCGTTCCGTCCGATCAGCCCCAGGCATTCCCCGCGCTTCAGCTCAAAGCTGACGTTGTTGACCGCCCAAAACTCCTTCGGGCGGAGCCCCAAGGAGTTAGACTGTGGACTGCGGACTGTAGACTGTAGACTTTCCGCAGCCGTCTCCAGTCTACCGTCTCTAGTCTCTAGTCTACCGTCTACAGTCTGCCGCCTACCGTCTACACCGCCCCGTCGGCGGCCAGTCAGCTCCCGGCCCATGTCCTGCAGGCCGTACCAGAGGGATTTTTTGAGGCTGAGGCAGAATTTTTTCGAGACGCCTTCGACTCGGACGAGGACGTCCGAGTTAGACTGGAGACTGGAGACTGGAGACTGGAGGCTGGGGTTCATTAGAAAAGAGACTGTGGACTAAAGACTGTAGACTGTGGACTGGGATTCATTAGAAAAGAGACTGTGGACTAAAGACTGTAGACTGTGGACTGGGATTCATTAGAAAAGAGACTGTGGACTAAAGACTGTAGACTGTGGACTGGGATTCATTAGAAAAGAGACTGTGGACTGTTGACTGTAGACTTTCCGCAGCCGTCCGTAGTCTACCGTCTATAATCTACCGCAACACATCATTTTCAGTAAACGATACAGATTGAGGCTTAAATTTCAATAATTATTCCCCCCCCCCCCTCGTCCAAAGTCTACCGTCCACAGTCTACCGCCTACCGTCTAAAGTCTAACGCCTATAGTCCATAGTCTATGTCCACTGTCTATAGTCCAAAGTCTATAGTCTAAAGTCTACTCACCGTCTATACTCTACCGCCAGCTTCTGCCTGAACAGACTGAATCAGCCCCGTCAAAATGCGCCCAGTTTCTTCGGCAGCGGAAGTCAATAGCCGATATGATTCAGCACTCAAATACACCAAGCGATGTGCCAAGTGTATAAAATATGTTGTTTCCGCCAATGAGCCGCGCGCCATAAAGAGATAATGGAGATAGTCTTTCAGTGTATTCCGTGAGGCTCCCTCCACAATATTCGCGGCGACTGAATAGGCCGCCCGCCGGATTTGACTGGTCAGCGCATACATTTCTTCCTTTGGGAATTCCTTGCTGTGATTGTAAATGAGCACAGTCAGATCATCCGCCTTTTCCCAGGCAACAATCTTCCGGTAATCCCTCATCTTATTCGCCGCGCTGCTCATGCAATTCCCTACCGTCTGCCGCCTATCGTCTACAGTCACTCGCGTTCGGCCTTCAGTCTACAGTCTATGGTCTCTAGTCTACAGTCTACAGTCCCGCAGCTTCGCTGCGCCTCATGCCGACATCCTCTCAATCAAAATCGGCAGAGACAGGCGGTAGCCGATCCAGGAGGCCAGCAGAAGGATGAGAGCCGCCGCATTGACGGCCAGGAAGTAGCCAACGTATTCGGGTGTGCCGCCGGTCAGCCAGTCGCGGGCGGTCAGGATGAGGGGGGTCAGGGGGTTGACTTTGAACAGCGTGGCGGCAAGGCCCGCTTTGGGCATGGCAAAGACCACCGGGGTGGCATACATGACAAACTGCATCACCAGAGGCATCGCGCGCCCGACATCGGTGTAGAGCATCCCGACCGGTGTAATGAACAGGCCGATGGCCGTGCCGACCAAGATGAGGGAAAACACACCCAGCGGGAACAAGGCCAGCCCCCAGCCGGGATTGACATTGAAAAAGGGCAAAATACAGAGCATCAGCACCAATTTGATGCCGGAGTTGAACAGGGTTTTATAAATTCCCGCCAACAGAAGCGCCTCGCGCGGAAAGTTGAGTTTGGTGAGCATCCCGATGGCGCCGCCGGTTTGGCTCATGGGGGCATTGATGGAGTCCATGAAAATGGCCCAAAGCATGGTGCCGGCAAAAACATAGACCGGATAAGGTATCGGCGTTTCCTGCAACACCACGATGCCGGTCAGGTTCAGGTATAGCCAGACGACAGTATTGGCTAGGGGCAAGATCAAAGCCCAGAGAATCCCAAGGAATGTCTGACGATACTGGGCGCTGATGTCGCGCACAGTGAGGCGCCAAGCCAGTTCGCGGCCTTTCCATAGGTCGGCGAACATGGCGCGGATCATGACAAACGGGTTGGAGAGCGAAGAGTCCGGCGTATAGACGGTCACCGGCAGTTTGGAGGGCGTTGACATGAGCGTTTGTTGTGGCAAATGGGGGGGAGGAAGTCAAGAATGCGCGGCGAGGCCGCGGTACTTGGTTCGCCAACTTCGCTGGATACTTTGTTCGTTGTTCTTGGTTCGCCAGCTTCGCTGGGTTCTTTGTTCTTGGTGCTTGGTGCTTGGTTCTTGGTGCGTGGTGCGCGCGGCGGGGCCGCGGTGCTTAGTTCCTTGTTCTTGGTGCTTGGTACCTCGTTCTTGGGGCGTGGTGCGCGCGGCGGGGCCGTGGTGCTTGGTTCCTTGTTATGAAGAATAAGGCATGGCGCATGACGATTTTCGAGTGGAAGCCGTGCTTTTGAGGTACTTGATCAGGCCGCCTATTCTGCGATGGCACTCAGCAGCGAGGTCTATGTGTTGCTGAAACTCAGTTGGCGTGAGGAGGCCGCGGTCGAGTGCGCGGTATAATTGACTTTTCACTTCTGAACAGGACCGTTGGGAATAACCCAGAAACCGGGCGAATTCCGAATTTGAACCGCCATCGAAACCCTCGGCGATGTTGTCCATAATAGAACCTGATGCGCGGTCAATCTGATCCTTCAAGGCATATTGCTTGGCAAATTCACCTTTGGAAATGATTTGATGAACCGCTTGGCATAACTTGCGGGCTATTTGCCAAGCCTCAATGTCTTCAAATCTTGTTAGTTTCATGTCAACAAATGTGTCTGGTTCTTGGTGCGTGGTGAGTGGTGCTTGGTTCTTGGTGCGTGGTGAGTGGTGCTTGGTTCTTGGTGCGTGGTGAGTGGTGCTTGGTGCGCGCGGCGGGGCCGCGGTGCTTAGTTCCTTGTTCTTGGTGCTTGGTGCGTGGTGCGTGGTGCTTGGTGCGTGGTGCGTGTGGCGGGGGCGGGTTAGAGGCGGAGGAAAGTGAAGGAGGCGGGGGTGCCTTTGCCGTCGTGGTTGGGAACGTCGGAGAGGGTGAAGCGGCTGGTGGTGACGCGGTAGTCGCCGGTCCAGTTGTAGGCGCCGAGAGTCAGGCGCAGTTCGGTGCCGCGGGAACTCCAAGTACCAGCGAGGGATTGGGTCTTGCTCTCCCGAACCTCGGTGGCGCTGGCAGTGCCATTGCCGTAGAGGCGGAGCCACATCTCCCACCCCACAACGGGCACGGGGTTGCTGCCGCGGGGGGTGACGGTGACTTCGGCCAGCCGCCAATAGCCGACCAATGCGGAATCACCCTGCCAGCGGCTACCGGATGAATCGTCGTCGTCACTGCAACCGCCTAGCCCAAGGCCGAGCAGCAACGCGAGAAGGAGCTTCCACCACTTTTGTTTATTTTTCATGGGTTTGCTTGCTCCTTTTTTGAGGTCCGGGATGGGCGCAACTGGAGCAGTGCGGCAAAAATATCACGCAGTTCGGGGGTGGTCAGCGCTTTATCCGTGGACTCAAAAAAGAGGGAAAGGTCCTGCGGGGTTTCCATTTCGTAAATGCCAGCCTGCATGCCCATTTCAAGGCGGTCAATTTCTTTGACGAACCGGGCTTCCGGGGAGCTGCCGGCTTCATATTCCTGCCACAGGGCGAGGTATTCCGCGCCCCGGGGCAAGCGGGCAAATACCTGTTCGACGGAGGCCTGTTCACGCTGGTGTTTCTCGGTTAGCGAGACACGGCCAGGGACGATATCGCCGGCGTAGATTTCACCGAAGTCATGGAGCAGGCTCAGCAGCATGACTTTGGTGCGGTCCAGACGGGGGAAGTGGGCATCGGCCAAAAACAGGGATAGCAAAACCACGCCAAGGGTATGTTCGGCGACGGTTTCGCATTGATCGCGCGGAATGCCGTGATGCAACCAACCCTGACGGAAGAGACTTTTCAGATGGTTGAACTCGTAGAACACCTTGATGATAGGTAGGGTGTCTTGGGCGGCCAGATGGCGGATTGCGGGGGGGCGCTTGGTTTCCATGGGGGGACTTTCTTTGGATTGGGCGGCAGTTTCAAGGACAATAGCGCCGAATTTGCCAGTCAGCGGGGTTATCCAGCCGCGCGGCGGGGTGGCGGGCCTCGAAGCGCAAGCGGTCATGCAGGCGTGAGGGGCGGCCCTGCCAGAACTCAATGGACTCGGCCTGTACCAGATAGCCGCCCCAGAAGTCCGGCCGGGGGATTTCCGTGCCGGCGGGCCAGCGAGCGGCCAGCGTGGCCATGCGCGCCGTGAGCTCATCACGCGCGGCCAGTGGGGCGGATTGCGCGGAGGCCCACACGGCCAGTTGCGAGTCGCGCGGGCGGGAGTGGAAATAGGCGGAGCTTTCGTCGGGCGGCAAGGGGGTCACCGCGCCCAGCACATGGATTTGCCGTTGCATGGCCAGCCATGGAAACAACAGGGATACTCGTGGATTTTCGGCCAATTCACGGCCTTTGCGCGAGCGATAGTTGGTGAAAAACCGAAAGCCGGCGGCATCCAGTCCTTTGAGCAGCACCACGCGCGATACCGGTTGGCCCGCGCTGGTGGTGGTGGCTAGCACCATGGCATTTGGTTCCGGGATTTGCATGGCGATGGCTTCTTGCAGCCACCGTTCAAATTGGGCCAACGGGGTGGCGGCGAGGTTTTCTTCCCGCAATTCCGCAAGATCATGGTTCACGCGCATGCAGGCGAGATCGGGTTTCCGGGCATCGTGAGTCATGCCCTATAACATCCCGCGCCCCATGCCCCGGCACAAGAAAAACTTTACTCCCCTGCCCCGGCGGCCTTCCCGAGCGGCCAATCCGTGATCAAACACGGCCCCTTTACTCACTGTCTGTGTTGCCTTGTCCACTCCCGTGCTTTCTTGACAAAGCAGGGCGCGCGCCGTTGAATGAGCGGCTGATTTGCCCCAAAGGATAGACTCATGTTCAAACCCGTTTCCAGCAAGCACTCCTTTCCCCGGATGGAGGAAGACATCCTCGCCCTCTGGGAAAAGGAGCAAACTTTCCAGCAATCGTTGGCCAACCGGCGCACGGCAAAGGAATATATTTTTTATGATGGCCCGCCGTTTGCCACGGGCCTGCCCCACTACGGTCACTTGCTGGCGGGCACCATCAAGGACATCGCCCCGCGCTACCAAACCATGCGCGGGCACTTTGTGGAGCGTCGTTTCGGCTGGGACTGTCACGGGCTGCCGATTGAAGCGCTGGCGCAGGAGAAGCTTGGTTTAGCCGGTGCGGCGGACATCGCGGCCAAGGGGGTGGACGTATTCAATGAGACCTGCCGCTCGATGGTGCTGACCTATGTGGAAGAGTGGCGCAAAACCGTCACCCGCATGGGCCGTTGGGTGGATTTCGACAATGACTACAAGACCATGGACGTCACGTTCATGGAAACCATTTGGTGGGTTTTCAAGCAACTGTGGGAGCAGGGGCGGGTCTATAAGTCGCACCGCATCATGCCCTACTCATGGAAGCTCAACACACCGCTGTCGAACTTCGAGGCCGGCAGCAACTATCAGGATGTGCAGGATCCCTCCATCACGGTGCGTGTGCGGCTGCGCGATCTGCCCGCCGGGTTGGACCCGCAAGGAGCGCCGGTTTTTGCGCTCATTTGGACCACCACGCCCTGGACGCTCTACGGCAACCTGGGCATCTGCGCCGGGCCGGGCATCGAGTATGTGGCGGTGCGCGATGTGGCCGACCACAACGTGTACCTGCTGGCAGCCGCGCGCCTCGCCGCCTACTACAAAAAACCGGACCAATACGAAGTTCTCGCCAAGTGGCCGGGCGAGGCGCTGCGCGGCTTGGCCTATGAGCCGCTTTTCCCGACATTTGTCGGCACGCCCAACGCGTTCCAGATTCTCAACGATGGCTTTGTCAGCACCGAAGACGGCACCGGACTCGTCCACATGGCGCCGGCATTCGGTGAGGACGACTTCCGCGTGTGCAAGGCTGCCGGCATTCCGCTTCGCGACTATCTCGACGATGAATGCAAGTTCACCGCCGCTGTTCCTGAGTTCCATGGCAAGTTTTGCAAGGACGCCGATAAGCAAATCATCCGCTCCCTCAAGGACACCGGCAAGCTGGTGCACCAGTCCACGCTGGTGCACTCGTATCCGTTCTGCCCGCGCACGGACACCCCGCTGATCTACCGCGCCATTGAGGCGTGGTATGTGCGCGTGGAGGACTTGCGCGACCGCCTCGTCACCAACAACAGCACCGTCCATTGGGTGCCCCAGGCCGTTGGCGAAAAGCGCTTTGGCAACTGGCTCAAGGAGGCCAAGGACTGGAACATCTCCCGCAACCGTTTCTGGGGCTCGTGCATCCCGGTATGGATTGCCGAAGACGGGCAAGACATGGTGTGTGTCGGCTCAATCGCCGAACTGGAACAACTGTCCGGCCAGAAGGTCACCGACCTCCACAAGCACCACGTGGACAAGATCACCTTCACGCGCAACGGCAAAATCTACCGACGTACGCCGGAAGTGCTCGACTGCTGGTTTGAGTCAGGCGCCATGCCTTACGCCCAGCAGCATTATCCGTTTGAGCGCGCCGAAGAACTCGCCAAGTTTTTCCCGGCGGACTTCATCGCCGAAGGTCTCGACCAGACCCGCGGCTGGTTTTACACGTTGATGCTCCTTGGCACCGCGCTGTTCGACCAGTCGCCGTACAAGAATGTGATCGTCAATGGCCTCGTGCTGGCCGAGGACGGGCGCAAGATGTCCAAGCGCCTCAAAAACTATCCCGACCCCGGGCACATCATGAATACCTATGGCGCGGACGCGCTGCGGCTTTACATGATTAATTCGCCCATCGTGCGCGCGGAAGACCTGTGCTTCTCCGAGCAGGGCGTCATGCAATCGCTGCGCCATTTGCTCATTCCGTGGTGGAATGCCTATTCCTTCCTCGTCACCTACGCCAATGTGGATGGATGGAAACCCAGGGAAAAGGGTTCAGAGGTCAGGGTTCAGGAGCAGCCGGCAAACACTACTCCCGGACAATCAAGCGCCGCCGCCTCGGGCGGCGCGCTGATGGACCGCTGGATTCTCTCGCGGCTGGACCGCCTCACCGGCGATGTCGTCGCCGCCATGGATGCCTATGACCTGCAACAGGCCGTGCGGCCGCTGGTGCAGTTCATTGACGACCTCACCAACTGGTACATCCGCCGCTCCCGCCGGCGTTTCTGGAAGAGCGAGGACGATGCCGACAAACTGCGCGCCTATGAAACCCTGCACACCGTGTTGCTACGCCTGTGCCAGATTGCCGCGCCGTTCACTCCGTTCATCGCCGAAGAAATTTACCGTAACCTGCGTACCACCGGCATGCCGGAATCCGTCCACCTCTGCGACTTCCCCCTCCCCGGCGGCCTCACCCGCGATGAAGCGCTCGAAAACCAAATGACGCAGGTGCAGGAAGTCGTGGGCCTTGCCCGCCAGTTGCGTGCCGATTTCAACCTCAAGGTACGCCAACCACTCGCTGCTCTGCACGTGGTCTGCCGCGATGAAGCCATTCTCGACTTGGTCCGCCCCTTGGCGGACATCGTCGCCGATGAGCTTAACGTCAAGGAAGTCCGCTTTGGTCATGATGAAACCGCGCTGGCGGAGTTATCCGCCAAAGTGAACTACAAGACCCTTGGCCCCAAGTTGGGCGGCCTGATGAAAAAAGCGGTGGCGGCAGTGGCCGAGTTCACTCCGGCCCATGTGGCGACATTGCTGGCCGGCCAATCGGTGGAGGTCGTGCTGGATGGCCGGACCATCGCGCTGGAACCCAATGATTTGGTGATCCAGCGCACGCCCAAGGCTGGGCTGGCGGTAGCCTCCAGCGGCACGCTGGTGGTGGCGCTGGAAACCGAGCTAACCCCCGCCCTCGTGCAGGAAGGGCACGCGCGCGAGCTGGTCAACCGGATTCAAAACCTCCGCAAGGAGTCCGAGTTGGATGTGGCTGACCGTATCGCGCTTAGCATCACCGGCGATGCTGATTTGCTGGCCGCCGTGGAAGCGCACCGTGAGATGATCGCCGCTGAAACACTGGCGGAAAAACTGACCACAGCCGCCGGCGGCGGCGACTTGGACATCAACGGCCACCCTTGCGGGCTGGTCTTGGCCAAGCTGTAGTTTACACCTTGGCCGGCGCGCGTTTTTCGTGGAAGCCGCGCGCGACCAGGCTGCGGATGGCCGTCAAGCCTTCGAGCGCATCACGCCCTTCGGCGGTCACAGTGATTTCCATGTTGTATTCCGCCCCCAGCGCCAGCACATCCATCAGGCTCTTGGCGTCCGCGGTGTGCTCGTTGCAGGCCACTTCGATTTGTGCGCGGAACCGCTGGGCCAAACGCACCAACTGCGCCGCCGGCACCACGTGCAAGCCGGATTTGTTTTTCAGCCGCAGGCGTGCCTGTTGAATCCGCTTGGGCTGCGGCGTGCGCGGCGCGCGGGCCAATTCCCGCTGGCTGGCGCGCTGCGCAATGGCCACCGCGCGGTCAACGGCCGTTGATTTGGCAAACACGAAGTCCGCGCCTTCTTCAAAGCATTTCAGGCGCACAGCATCCGTGGCGTGATCCGTCAGCACAATCACCATGCAGTGGGGGTCCATGGCCATCGCGTGGCGTAGCACTTCGAGGCCATCGCCATCTGGCAGCGCCAAGGCGAGCAGAATCGTGCCCGGCCGGTTGTCGTCAAAGCGGCGGATTGCGGTCGTCACCGAGTTGGCCTCGATGACGGAAATATTTGGCGCGGTTTTGAGCAGCATTCGCTTCAGCCGACGGCGCAAATTCTGATCGCCCTCCACCAGCAACAGGCAAAACGCCCCGGCCCGCCCACACTTGGTTTTGGCCTGACGCTCGCGCCCTGTTATTCCCGTTGTCCCTTTTGTTTTCGTCGCCATGACCAACTCCTTTCGCCATCGCCACCCGGCCCCAAACCGCTCGCGCCCCATTGCGCCGAGCACCTATAATAAGTATGCCCCATTTGGCGGTCGGATGCAAGCTCCGCCGGCGGCCTGTGACTCGCCGCCGCAAATAAGACTCGCCAGCCGCTCGCGCCCTACGCATGATTGGCGCAATGACTAATCCGAATGACCTGGCCCGCCGGTTGGCAGAGCTTTTTCGCCTGCCCGGCTACCGCCCCCTCCCCGAACGTGATTTGGCCAAGCGCCTGCTGCTGCCATCCGGCCAGCGGGGCGCGTTGCGCCGCGCCCTGCGCGACATGGCCGAACAGGGCGCGGCCGCCACTTATGGCGGCGGGCGCTGGGGCGCGCCTACCGGTGGCACGCAGACCATCACCGGCACGTATCAGGCGCGGCTCAACGGCTCCGGCTGGCTGCTGCCCGACACTCCTGATGAAAAGCCCTGCTGGCTGGAACCGGCATCCATTCTGGGCGCGGTGCATGGCGACCGCATCGCTGCGCGATTCATTCCGCGCACGCCCGACATGTGGATTCCCGGTGCGCGCCCCGAAACCAAAGCCGCGCGGCTCACGCAGATTCTCGAACGCCCGCGCGCGCAGGCTGTGGGCACTGTGCAGTGGAGCGCGCGTGGCGCGCATTTGCTGCCGCGCGACCCATTGCTGCCCACACCTATCAAACTTACCGATCCGCCCGCCAAACTGAAACCGCTACGGGGCCACTTGATTCTGGCCAGCCTCTCCCCCCCCCCCCCCCCCCCCCCCCCCCCCC